>Ga0129308_1001346_pt1 | contig 26176 bp, 23 predicted proteins | sample L827metagenome_FD_94440 | JGI IMG/M metagenome (GOLD analysis project Ga0129308, IMG submission 94440) | Ring-tailed lemur group fecal microbial communities from Wisconsin, USA - L827 metagenome | ecosystem: Host-associated > Mammals > Digestive system > Large intestine > Fecal | place: USA...
AGTAAACTATCTGTGGGATACTCCCGTAGGAGCCGATGAAAACAGCGTTTTTTCAAAAAATGAAAGAGGCTCTGAAATCCTTGGAGTATCCGTCACCCCAACATTTTTTACAGAGCCAAAAAACAAAAGAGCCTTGAAATTTCAACGTTTCAAAGCTCTTTTTTGTTGATATTGGTACTCCCAAGGGGAGTCGAACCCCTGATTCCAGCGTGAGAGGCTAGCGTCTTGACCACTTGACCATGAGAGCATATCCTTCCGATTCATTTCCTTCGCAGTGAAAATATTCTCCTCAACTGCCAACGCGTTCATTATACCACAAAAAGCAGATAAGAAAACAGTGAAATCGAGATTTTCTAAAAAAGTTTTTCTTAAATTCTGTAAAACAGCATCATCCGACCGAACTACAGCAACTGACCGCGAGCTGCAATTACGATTTTGACTTTATACAGCAATGATGCTATACTGGGATAAATCGGTCATCAAGATTATTTTATAGGAGGTCATCCATGTTAACAACTGCAATGCAAACTGAATCGATTGCATCTTCTTCTACGTCAATTATATCGCTGATTATTTACATTCTGGCAGTCATCGGAATGTGGAAGGTCTTTCATAAGGCCGGCGAAAGCGGATGGAAATCCATCATTCCAATTTACAATATATATATATTGTTCCGAATCTGCTGGCACGTGAAATTTTTCCTGCTGTGGATGATTCTTGCCATCGCAGCATTCATGTGTATGGGCGTATGCTCTGTTATGGCGCTGTCTACAGACTCTCTGCTGGCAGTGACTCTCGCTATGATCATCGCACTCCTGCTTATAATCGGCTGCGGCATCGTTTCCATCATGCAGTATTACAAACTCTCCAAGGCATTCGGGCATGGTGCCGGATTCACGCTCGGACTGGTTTTTCTCTATCCGATCTTTATAATTATTCTGGGCTTCGGTTCTTCAGAATATCTGTTAGATCCTAAAAATAAAACCGATCTGAACATCCAATACAGCTATATGCGCAAAGGCAATCAGGAAATGCCTGAAACGGGAAATAGAGAACGCCGCTAACAGGCACCCGTTCAGCCAATCCGTGAATCCATCTTAAAAATTTAAAAGCAAAACCGGCATCCACTGTATCTATGACGCAGCAGATGCCGGTTTTATTATGTAGGAATTTGTTTTCATTTGCTCTCTGACGCAGAAATTCAAGGTTCCAGAATGCAGCCTTAACTGATATCCGTTCGGCTCAGAATCGCTGCCGGCCGTTTGCGGATGGTGCGGAATACCGGAAACAGCCCAAATACCAGATTCAGCCCGTATATGAGAATCAGTGCGATTCCCAGAATTGCCGGATTCACCATATACATATTCGAAAAATACGATATGCCCGATAACTGATATAAAATATACGACATGAACAAGAATCCCGGCAGACTTGCCATGGTGGTAATCGCCAGAATTTCTCCCATGAACATCTTATAGATATCGATCTTTTTTACACCAATGGCACGGTAAATACCAACTTCCTTCACACGCGACAGGAAGGACGCCCGAATGATCAGGAAAATTTCGATAAAGGAGATTGCCAAGATTACTGCCGCCAGAATCAATGCCGACATCACAGAAGAACGAATCTCTTTTCGATACTGCTTCTCGCTGTCCGCATAAGTATCTTTTACATTAACCTTGTTTTCCCGCAATGCTGTCAGCGCAGCTTTTTTATCTTTCGGGGAAAGCGTAATATTGGCAGAACTCTGAATTAAATTGTATTTAACAGTAGTGTTGCTTACCAACAGATCATTGCTGTCTTTCGGATCAGAATAATACCCTACAACTTTCAGCTTTTTACCGTTCACTTTTGTGGAAATTTCCTTGCCGATCTTCATTTCTTCCTTGTTCATTTCATTGACAAGGACTTCATACTTCTTTTTCGGCCAGTCTCCTTTTTCCAGGGTAATATCCTTTTTCTTCAGCTTATAATCCAACAGTGCCGGAGCGGCACCTTCCCCGTCATCGCCTTCACCGTCCTCCTGCAATCCTTCCTCTGAGCTTTCCTGTGCATTGACGAGCAGATTGACAAAAATACCCTGATCGGCATAAATACACGGACTCTGACAATCCGAAATACCTACGATTTCCAGCTTTGGCATATTCGTTACGTCAATTTTCTCTTCCAAAAAGTCTGCAGGCGCTGCATACCCCAGCATTTTCGTTCCCTGATCTTTAATCGCATTATCCAGTATCATACGATCGATCACGATTTCCTGATCGTTTTCCGGCAGCCTGCCTGCACAGAGATCTGATGCCTGCAGCTGTCCATAATCCGAAAGAGAACCGGAAAACTGTACGCTGGCATATCGCGTCTGAAAATAATTCTGAGGCTGCAGCGTCAAATTAATTCCGGAATCGCCCGGCATAATATACTCATACGCCTCATCCTTTTCATACGCCCGATATGTCTTCACATCAATTTTCTTGCCAACCACCTGAATATAGTTCTTATTGGCTTCGACGAACTCATCATCCGTAACATGCAGCACTCCAAAAATATTGCAGATTGAATAGGTGATGAACATCGCCGCAATCAGAAATCCTGCCAACAGAATTTTTTTGATCACATGATAATCCCTTACCGTACAAAAGCCTTTTTTCAGCAGCGTCCATGGATTCAAGATTGACTTGTATTTTCTCTTTGCAGATGTCTCCAGCTTCTGCAGATCAAACCCTGATGCCTGACCGCTTTCCTCTTGTGTCATCTGGCGATAATGATCATCCACCATTTCAATGCTGGAATTTTCATCTACGATTTCAATCCGATCCGTATCGTTCTTGGTTTTTATGTAGATATTGCCGTTTTTCACGACAATATCCAGATTAACCGGACTGCTGCTCTCATTATAAAAATCGATATGATAATTCTCAGTCTTTAAACGCTTATGATCCGGCACATCCTTCAAGTAAATCTTATTATCGATGCGATAGTCCAAATCACCCGTCTGATCATTCAGCACGTCGGAAACTACCTTTCCATCCAGAATCCGAATGATCCTGGATGCGTAAAAGTCAGCAAGTTCCTCTTCATGTGTCACCAGAATCACCAGCCTGTCTTTAGAAATCGCCTTGATGATATTCATGACTTCCAGCGTGTTTCTGCTGTCCAGATTTCCCGTCGGCTCGTCGGCGATTACGATTGCCGGATTCTTTACGATCGCTCTGGCGATTCCCACACGCTGCCGCTCTCCGCCGGAAAGCATATCGGCATAACGATTCCGGTACCGGTACATTCCGACCTGTTCCAACACGTAATTGACCTTTTCTGCAATCTCTTTCTTATCTTTTACCCCGACCATTTTCAATGCGATCGCTACATTGTCAAAAACGGTCATATTATCAAGCAGATTATAATTTTGGAAAATATATCCCACATTGAGATTCCGGATCTTATCGACGCGGCCGGCCGTTTTCCCGGTAATCTTCTGCCCGTTGATATAAACCTGCCCGCTGTTTACCTTATCCAGCCCGCCGATCACGTTCAGCAAGGTCGTCTTGCCGCATCCGCTCGGACCCAGCAGGGCAATCAATCCCTTCGGCTCCATTTCCAGAGAAGTATTGTTGATGACATGAATCTCATTCTTTTTTCTGCGGTTAAAATACTTGTTGACCCGTTCCAGTTTAATCATGACTAATCCTCCTCCCTGAATGTTCCCATTGCGGTTTTCTTAAAGAGACTTCTGGAAAACTTTCCGGAAATCAGATATGCCATAACAATCAACACGCCGTAGAGTACGAGATAATCCCCTACCCTCAGATATGTCACCAACTCACGCAGATACGCAAGCTGTATTACATCCTGATGGACCAAAACCACAACCGCCAAAAATACGAGATATGCGATATTGACTACCACAAACAACTCGATATCAAGAATACGCCTGATGTTCTTCTTCGCCAGACCCAGCATCCTCAGAATGCTGAAGTAAGAAGCTCTTGATTTGAGAATCAGACGGATTACAAAATATGCAATGAAGAAAATTGCCAATACAATCATTACAATGATCGGTACTTTGATAATAGAGGTTATGCCATCATCGTAACTGACCAGCAGATCCTTCAGCGGCGTCGTTTTATAGCCCATCGTCTGAAGCGCCTGCATGGTTTCATCCATCTGTTTGATTTCCTTCACATAAACCGATATCTGATAATTTCCCTTTCGGAACAGCTTATCATAATCTTTTTTGTTGACAAAGATCGCCCCGCTGTACGCTTCATAATCCTTCAAACCGGTTTTGGTGCTGAAGGTCTTTTCTGTGTAAACGTCGGCTACCGTCAAACTGATCGACTCCTGATAATACATATTCTTGGCAGTGCTTTTGATTGTCCTTCCCTTGACACCGCCTTTTTCATAAAAATTGTTCATTTCTTCCGAAACGAGCGCTTTTCCCTTTTCCACCTTATCATTTGGAATCAGCTGATACTGCGGAGAATAGGACTCTTCTTCCTTTCCATTGATCAAAGTCGTGACGGTACTGTTCTCACTGTACACTTCTTCCGCGATATCCTTCAGCTTCGCGTTGGAAAGATAAAGATCTCCGCCAAATATGTAATAATTGTCATCCTGCTGCTTCTTGTAGGCCAGTCCCACAATTTTTACAGAAACTTCCTTATTTTCTCCAATATACAGCTGGTAAGTCTTGCCCAGAACTTCATCCATCATCTCTGAGTCGGCAAAATAATAATCATCCTCGTATCCGGTCAGAATTGCTTCCCGCTTGGACTGCGGCATTTCTCCGGCAATCAGCTTGCCCTGAAATTCATCGATACTGCGCGGAAAGGCTTCATAGGAGAAATCTCCCTTTTCCAGATATAAGGTCTCATCCAGCAGCATATCATTCGCCGAAATCGAATCAATATTTGCCACATTGCGGATTGCCTCCAGATCATCCTCTGTAAAAACCGAGTTATCCTTCTTTTTCAAAACGGCGCGGTCTTCGCTGTAATTATTGAAATATTCGTTATAGCCCAGCCGATCCGCTTCTTCCTCACTGTGCAGGAACGTCGTGTATTCTGAAGCAACCGACACCACGATAAACAGAAATACGATAAACAGCAGTATGAACTTCGGAATCACATTGAAAGTATTGCGAACGCCCAGTTTCACCTTGCTGGCAGCTCTGATATTGAGCTCTCGTCCTGCGCTCGCTGACTGCCGTTTATGTTCTGCTCCAGCCTCTGACAGCTCCGGCTGTCTGGCACGGAGTGTTTCATCTTCCACAACTTTGCCATCGTGCATCTTGATCTTACGCGTCGCATACGGTGCAAACTGCTCATAATTATGTGTTACTACGACAACCAGCTTGTCTTTGGAAATCGCAGCCAGCAATTTTACAATCCCTTCCGCAGACTTGCTGTCCAGATTTCCTGTCGGTTCATCTGCCACGATGATATCCGTATCCTTTGCAAGTGCTCGGGCAATTGCCACACGCTGTTTTTGTCCGCCGGACAGCTTCGACACCTTTGTATTGCGATAGCTGCTCAGGCCAACGCGGTCGATAATCTTCAGCACGCGATTTCGAACGGCATCCCGCTTATATCCATTGATCAGCAAAATCAGCTCCACATTCTGATACACGGTGTAGCTGTTGATCAGATTAAAATTCTGGAAAATGTTGCCGATGTATTTTTTTCGATAGGTCTCAAAGTCCGATGCCAGATAGTGGCTCGTTTCCTGTCCGTCAATATACATCTCGCCTTCTTCATAGGAATCCAACCCGGAAATCACATTCAACAATGTCGTTTTACCGCTTCCCGATTCTCCGGTAATCACGACAAACTCTCCCAGATCCAGATGTAAATTGACTTTGGAAATTCCGCTGGCGATCATGCCTTTACTGTAATAGTATTTTGAAACATTTTTTAACTGTATCATGACCGTCTCCTCTCTGCTCCCAGTATACCATAATTTTCCGCAGACACTTTTTAAGGTTTCCTTAAGATTTCCTTATAGCGGGCAGTATTCCATCTTTCGTTCTCCCGCTTTAATTTCCGCGATGATCTCCGCGATCGCTTCATGTTCCGAGAAATGATGCTTCACACCTTCAATCTCGATATAATCCTCATGCCCCTTGCCCAGCATGATGATCATATCGCCGGGCTGTGCATGGGTGATCGCGTATGCGATTGCCTCCTTGCGGTCTGCAATCTCAATATATGCACCATCATACTTTGCCAGACCTTTCTTGATATCTGCATTGATGTCCTCCAGCTTTTCAAAACGCGGATTATCCATCGTCAGAATGCTTAAATCAGCCATTTCTCCCAGAACCTCTCCCATTCCAAAACGCCGCTCACGGGAACGGTTTCCGCCGCACCCGAAAACACAGATAATATGATTTGGCGCATACTCCTTCAAGGTATCAATCACACTTCTGGCACTGAATCCATTGTGTGCAAAATCGATGATGACACTGAAACGCTTGGATACGGACAGCAGCTCAACACGCCCTTTCACCTGTACCTCCTGCAGTCCCATGAGAATCGCCGATTCTTTCACTCCCAGCTCATGGCAGATCGCAATTGTCGTCAGCGCATTGTAGACTGAAAATCTGCCCGGAATATGAATCTTCACAGCACTGCTCATTTTGCCGCTGACGATAAATTTCATACCCAGCATTCCGGATTCCTTTATGAAGGTCATGCGGGACGCCATGTAATCCGCCTGTTTTTCAGAAGACATGGTAATCACTTCACAGGTATGACCTGCCATCATCTGCTCAGCATGCGGATCATCGATGTTGAAAATCCCTCTCCTGCATTGGCGGAACAGCATGTTCTTGCATGCCAGATACTCTTCAAAATCAGCATGTTCCGTCGGTCCAATGTGATCCGGAGATAAATTGGTGAACACGCCGTAATCAAATACAATTCCGGCCGTACGATCCAGCTTAAGTCCCTGAGACGATACCTCCATGATCATGTACTCACAGCCGGCTTCCACCATCTGCGCCATGTATTTATGAATCTCATAAGACTCCGGGGTCGTATTTTTCGCAGGGATGCTTTTTTCTCCGATGACGATTGCAATCGTCCCGATCAGCCCTGTCTTTCTGCCGGCACGCTTCATAACATCCTGAATGATATAAGTTGTCGTGGTCTTTCCCTTCGTTCCGGTCAGCCCCACCGTCGTGAGCTTTCGATCAGGATATCCAAAGTACGCCGCCGACATCAGCGCCAGCGCATATCGTGCAGATGCCACCTGCAGTACCGTGACCTCTTCCGGAATCTGCGCGGCTTCTTCCGCCCGCTCCAATACGATTACCGAGGCACCTTTTTGAACAGCATCCGGAATATACTGATGTCCGTCCGTTACCGCACCAACCATGCAGATAAAAGCAGTCCCCGGCGCTACCTTTCTGGAATCATAAATCAAATCTGCAGCATCTGTTTCCAAACTTCCCTGCAGCAGTGTATATTCAATTTCTTTACATAAATCTGCTAATCGCATTTGCTCTCCTCATTACTATTTACTATTTTATTCTGTTTCTTTTTATTGTGTCCCTGTCTGGTTCTTATTATAAAGGAATCCGCCGTGAATTACCAGCACCATTGACACCATCCTCCGGGGCTTGCTATAATGAGACAGCAAAGGATGTAGAATCATGGCATTTCAAGAATTAAACGGCGCTTCGATGACGCCGCATCAAATCAACACATATCTGGCGCGAATCGGCATGCGGGGAATTCCTGTTTCACAGGATCCCGACTATTTATCGAAGCTGCAGTATGCCCACATCACGCAGATTCCCTATGAAAATCTGGACATTATGGCGGGAATTCCCACCTCTCTGAACCGCGAGGTTCTGTTTCATAAAATCATTGAACAGAGGCGCGGCGGCGTTTGTTCCGAGCTGAATACACTCTATAACTGGCTGCTGGAATCCCTGGGATTCGACGTGACCAGCTACAGCTCCCGCATCATCGCCCAAACACGACCGCTTCAAAGCGCCAGCCACCGTATCATGCTGGTGCAGTTTGCGCATGGCGCCTATCTCACCGATGTCGGCTTTAACTATCAGCACCACCGAAAGCCGCTGCTTCTCGCAGAAGGGCTGATTCAGGATGACGGAGACTGTCAGTATAAGCTGGAACGCGATGATTTCTTCGGCTGGATCATGTGGCAGAACCGCCCGCAGTCCGGCTGGCGAAAAAAGCTGGGGTTTGCGGAGCTTCCGCAAATCGACCTCGATTTCGTATATCCGACTTTTTTTGCAGAAGCACATCCGGATTCCGTTATCAATAAAGCAACTAAGGTTTCCTTGTATCTTCCCGACGAAGAGGGTATGTTTTACGCGATTCGCGCCGGACAGTTTCTCCGGGAAATGGGCGGCGAGATACAGGTTCTGGAAGATATCACATCACCAGAACAGGAACGGCGGATTTTAAAGGAAGTATTCCACCTGTCCGCAGGCTGATCGGCGATCGGTGCGATCGGTCGGCACATAACGATATTCTGATGCGATCGTATCGATCTTAGATTCATACAATTGTAATGATCAAATCAAGTACGGAAAGGAACGACCCGAAATGGAATTGAGCAAGAACAAAGCAATGTTGATGATGGTCATTTGCGCGATGCTCTGGAGCATCGGCGGGATTTTTATCAAACTGATCAGCTGGAGTCCGCTGCTGATCGCCGGCGGCAGAAGCCTGATCTCCGGAAGTGTGCTGGCGATTTATATGCGCTGGAACAAAGTACCTGTTATCGTCAATCGCTTTTCGTTCGGTGCCGGAATCGGCCTGTCCTTCTCGGCAATTCTTTTTGTAATGGCAAATAAGCTGACAACAGCTGCAAATGCAGTTGTCCTGCAATACTCCGCACCGATTTTTGTGCTGATCCTTTCGGTGATTTTTCTAAAAAAGAAAATCCAGAGAAAGGATGTCGCCGTGGTTGTCATCACCATGGCCGGTATTGTCCTTTTTTTTCTGGATCAGCTTTCACCAGGCAATATTCTGGGAAACATCCTGGCGATTTTTGCCGGTATCTTTCTGGCGCTGATGTTTGTGATGGTCGGCTGCGGCGGAGATAACGACTCGATCCGTATGAGCGGAATCCTCATCGCACATACGCTGGCTGCCATCATCGGAATTCCGATCGGGATCACACAGACAACTGAATTCGTTCCGATTGAACTGCTGTGGCTGCTGATTCTGGGCGTCTTCCAGCTCGGCATCCCCTATGTGCTATATGCCATTGCCTCCAAAAGCTGCCCGCCGCTGGCATGTTCCCTCATCGGTATGCTGGAGCCGCTGTTCAATCCTGTTTGGGTTCTGATCTTTACCGGAGAAGCCCCTGGACTGGTTGCACTGATCGGAGCCGTGATCATCATCGGCGCGATCTCTGTCTGGTGCATTTCCGATGCAAAAGAAACAGCTCCCGATTTACCCGGCGATCCCCCCGCCGATCCGCCAGTTGCCGTACAGTAAGCCAGGTGAACCGTACTCCTGGCGAAAGCGCTGCAGCCATACAGTCGAACATAGATCAATGACAATGAACCAAATAAAAAACTGTGAGCCGATAGTAAGCCGACTCACAGTTTTTATCATCTGTTTACAACTCTTTTCTGAATCTACTCTTCTGTAATGAATTCATCCTCATCACTATACAGAACTTCCTTGCGTCCCATCAGACCGATAATCAGTCCCACGATTCTGCCGCCGATGAATGCAATCGCAATCGTTACGATCATCCCCAGAATCTGCGTGCCTACACTGAAGCCCTGCAGATCAGCAGCCTTGGCAATGATAATTGCAGAAAGTCCGCCCAGCAGCCCCGGCATACCATGCAGATTATGAACCCCACAGGTATCCAGTCCCTTGATCGCCTTGCAGATCTTTGGTGCAATGATACTGTATCCCAGCACACTCAGCGTACCAGCAGCCAAGCCGATCAGCAGAGAAGAACCCGGAGATGCGATATCACAAGTAGAGCCGATGGCTACACCGCCGGCCAACGCTGCATTTGCAATGTCTTCCACATCCAGCTTCCCACGAATGAGTTTTGAGAATATATATGTTGCAATCGAAGCACCAGCCAGGGCAAATACAGTATTAATCGCAGTCAATACAACACGCTCCGGTGTTACGATCGCACTTGTAAAGGACGGCCAGAATACCCACAGAATCAGACTGCCCAGCAGACAGAACTGATTGCTGATGCTGTCGCTTTCACATTCCGGTCCACCCTCAAATTTCTTCTGTGTTGTTGCTACAACTCCCAGACCAAAATACGCACCGAACGCATGAATCACCACACTGCCGCCCGTATCCTGGAAGCCTTCAAATAAACCGCTTTCCAAAACAAACCATTCATTTACAAAGTATACGATGGTAAAAAGCAGCGCCATCAGCACATACTGATCCATCTTCAATCTGCCCAGAGGTGCACCAATTGCAATCAAGAGACTCGCTGCTGCAAATTCTCCCCAAAGCAGCGCTTCCACTTCGATCATCGGTTCTCCGGTTACAAAGCCCTTGATCAGCATATAAACCGGAATGGAAATGCTCACAACCAGCAGGGTCGCTGTAATCGAGCTGAACCCATGCCCTCTGACAAACACCATTAAAAATCCGAAACCCAAAAGCAGCATTGCCAGAATATGAATGGATCTGCCATATACCAGCGTCTCAAAAATCGTATGCGATTCCAGATTTCCTGCCGCATCCACTGTTTCTCCATTAATCGTGTTCAAACACTCCGCAATATTGTTGTTCACCGCCGGCAAAAACAAAATCGCCACAACAACGGAAACAACCAACATAGCAATCAAAAAAACGACATTACGGGAGCCGTTCTTTTTTGTTGTCAATTTCTTCATCTCCTCTTTCAACGGTAAAACATCGTTTTACACCTACCTTAATAACTACTACATATCACGAACATTACCTTCTTTGCACGAGTTTTATTAGTATAACACTTTTGTTCAAATAGAACAAGGATATCCGCACTCGAATATCCTTGTTTTTAAGAAATATGTATCGTTTTTAGAGCATTTTCTCACAATTGAATCGTTTTTATGCTTCTTCTGTTTCCTGCACAGGCTCTACGGAATCGCAAATCGTTTCGCAGAGTTTTCTCAGATAGATGCTGCAAGTCGAAAGAAGCATCGCAAAGGCCAGCTTCTTCTCTCCCGACGTAAAATCCTGATCCAACAGGAATTTACTGCTGACAAACTCTGCCGCCTGCTCAGACAATTTCTCACTTTCTTCTCTGAAATAATCGTAAACCTTTCTGATGTCCACATCGTTTTCCTGATGCATCAGTGCCTGAATATCCGCCAGAGAAATCGTCTGCTTAAGATTGATCACACAGAGAATCTGCAAAATCTGCTCTTTACTGTATTTCTTGCCTTTCAGCGGATTCAGCAGCCGCTCCTTGCTGTAATTGTTGATCATCGTCTTCGTAACGATTTTGTCTTCCGGATTTCGTTTGTTTCCTTTCATTCCTTCATCAATCAGCGTCAATACCTGGTCCATATAAAGATCGATTTCCGGAATATCCTCGCTGTTCAATGTTTCTTCCCAATACGTTTTGTCAATGATTTCTTTAATCGGTTCCATGATGTCACTTCCTTTTCCACTTTTATCTTAGCGGTAAAAAACAGAAATTGCAAGAAATGCTTGCGAAAAATTATTTTATGTGGTATCGTATTTGTTGTTAAGTAGTATTTAATACTATATATTAAAGTTTTTAAAAATACAACATTTATTTTTGAAAACAGTTTTGTACAGGACCGGAATTCCGGAAATGCAAAGGAGGTAACAATGAATCACTCACCCATTTATGAACCTTATATCAACCTGACAGAAGACAACAACGGAGTGCTGCGTTCCATTTCGTTTCAGAATACAGAACGGTTTAATTTTGCCTTTGATATCGTTGACGAAATCGCCAGAAGAAGCCCCGATAAGCTCGCAATGCTGCATATTGCCAAGAACAAACGGGAACGCCGCCTGACATTCCGCGATATGAGCATCTATTCATCCAAAATCGCCGCCTACTTCCAATCGCTGGGTATCAAAAAAGGTGACCGTGTCATGCTGGTACTCAAACGCCACTATCATTTCTGGTTTGCGATCCTCGCACTTCACAAGCTGGGTGCCGTGGTAATCCCGACAACCAGCCTGCTGAAGCATCACGATTATACATACCGCTTCAAAGCCGCCGACGTGAAAGCCATCGTCTGTACAGCAGATGATGATGTCGCCTATCAGGTCGATCTGGCAGCGGAAGAGCTCGCGAACCCTCCGATCCGCATCATTGTCCGCGGCAAACGCGAAGGCTGGGAATCTCTGACCAGAGCGGTTTACAACTTCGACGAAACCTTTATTCCCGAAGAACGGGCAGGCGGAACAGATCCTTCTATTATGTTCTTCACCTCCGGCACTACCGGCTACCCTAAAATTGTAACGCATAATTATACTTATCCGCTCGGACATTTCGTCACAGCAAAATACTGGCACCGCGTCGATCCCGACGGTCTGCACTTTACAGTGTCGGATACCGGCTGGGGTAAGGCGCTCTGGGGTAAATTATATGGACAATGGCTCTGCGAGGCCGCCGTCTTCACCTATGATGTGGACAGCTTTGATGCCGGGGAACTGCTGGCAATGATCGGACAATATCAGATCACGACCTTTTGCGCACCGCCGACGGTTTACCGCATGATGATCCGCAAAGATTTCTCCCGCTATGACCTGCGCTGTCTGCAGCATGTGACAACAGCCGGAGAAGCGCTGAATCCTGAAGTATTTCATCTCTTTCACCAAAAGACCGGACTTTTTCTCCACGAAGGCTTCGGACAGACGGAAATGACGCTGGCCATCGGAACACTGGTCGGCAATACGCCAAGACCCGGCTCCATGGGAAAAGCCACACCGATGTTTGATACCGATATTATTGATGAAACAGGCGCATCTGTTGCCCCTGGAGAAACCGGAGAGATCGTGATCCGTACACCGGACATGAAAAATCCGCCAGTAGGACTGCTGACGGAATATTATCAAAACGAAGAACTGACGCGGGAAGCCTGGCACGATGGAATCTATCACACCGGGGATCTGGCGATGCGCGACCAGGATGGCTACCTGTGGTATGTCGGACGCGATGATGATGTGATCAAATCAGCCGGCTACCGCATCGGACCATTTGAAATTGAAAGCGTTCTCATGGAACTTCCATATGTGCTGGAATGCGGCGTAACCACAACACACGGGAAAGTCCGCGGTAAGGTCATCAAAGCCTGCATTGTCCTGACAGAGGGCACGGAAGCTACGGAAGATCTGAAAAAAGAAATTCAGCGCTACGCCAAGAAAAACATGGCCAGCTACAAATATCCGCGCATCATCGAGTTCCGCGACGAACTTCCAAAAACCATCAGCGGAAAAATCCAGCACAACAAGCTGTAGCTCCTCTGTTTTCTTATGCCAGAATCGAAAAGCTCTTTTCTCCGGAGATTTCGTCCTTTCGCAGACGATTCCGAACCGGTTTGAAGACCGGTGAATGAAAAAAGCACTCTCCGGTAATCTCCAGGAGCTTTTCGAATTCCCATCCGGCAATAGAAATCGCCAGCTGATCTTCTTCCATGAATTTTCGCTGCGCCAGATCTGTTCCGGTAATCACCGCCTTCGGCTTTTCCTTTTTCATTTCATAAAACGGAATGCGCAGCATCGAAGCACAGCCGGAGACTGTTGTAGCGATCACGTGATCATATTCCGAACGGAAATACCCATGCAGTACGATCATCGCCGACAACTGATCGGCATTGCAGAATATCGTTACAACATCAGCTTTCATCCCCTCCCGATACGGCTCAAACTTGATGGCGTCATAGCCATCCATCACATTCTTCGGCAGCCCTTCAAACATCGCTTCTCCGGTCTGGGGATCACATTTGAAGCGTTCTCCCGGCGGTGTCCACTGCTGATCAGAGCCGTGGGACAGAAACACGCCAAAACCACCCGAAATCAGCGGTCTGCTGTCTTTCAGTCCGCTGTTATGATTGAACCCATTGCAGCTGCAGGAACCCGCCTTCAGCACCAGAGTCTGTCCGCCCATCACTTTTTTGAACGCTTTATAGACACAGCCCAGAATATCATCCGTTTTTTCTTCCTTCGCATGGACTCTCGTCGATGCGATGATCTTCCCCTCCAGCTTCAACTCTTTAATCAGTTCCGAATAACTCATACCTGTTCCTCCTCTTTCTGCATACGTTCTTTTTCCCGTTCCTGTTCCAGCAGTTCTTCAAATGCTCGAAGTACGCCCGGAATATCGATTTTCTGCGGACAGTAATTCAGACAACTGCCGCACTGCAGACATGCTTCCGGGCCCTTGCCTTTGGGGATATCGGTCAATCTCCAGCGGGTTCCGCTGATTTTCTGTTCATTATAATGCGCGATCAGCAGCGGAATATCCAGTCCGATCGGACAGGAAGAACAGCAATACCGGCAATGAGAGCACGCAACCCCCATTGTCTTGATATAAACCGCCGCTGCCTTTCGCAGCACATCAAGCTCCCGTTCCGACAGCGGCTGCTCCTCGCGGAACGTCTGCACATTGTCCTGTACCTGTTCAATCGTCGACATACCGGACAATACCGTCTGTACATTCGGAAGACTCATCAAAAATCGAAATCCCCAGGAAGAAACCGAACGATCCGGGCATTCCGCTTTGAGAATCGCCGCCGCTTCCTCATTCAACGCGGAAAGAATTCCGCCCTTCATCGGCTCCATAACCCATACCGGAATCCCGTGCTCCGTCAAAATCTCATACTGTTCCTTGGCCTGCATTACCTTCCAATCCAGATAATTAAGCTGAATCAGTGCCATATCAAAAGCATCGTACCACTCCAGAAAACGCTGCAGCAGCTTCGGTTCTGCATGCGAGGAAAACCCAAGATAACGGATCCTGCCCGCTTTTTTCTGCTTCAGAAGGTAATCCAAATATCCCTTTTCCTCATCCATATAGTCATCGATGTATTCATCATCCAGACCATGCAGCAGATAAAAATCAAAATACTCGGTATTGCATCGCTTGAGCTGCGTTTCAAAAACGTTCTCAATCGGTTCTTTGGACATTTCATAAAACTTTGTTGCCAGATAGTAGCTGTCCCGCGGATATTTCGCCAATGCCTCTCCCAGAAAGGTCTCCGAATCACCTTCCTGATAGATATACGCCGTGTCGTAATAATTGATGCCGGCTTTCATCGCTGTATCGATGATTTTCTGCGCTTCCTGACGGTCGATTTGATTGGGATTCCCGTCGATCGTCGGAAAACGCAGGCATCCCATCCCCAGCCTTGAAATTCGTTCCTTCTTGAATTGCTTATATTGCATCTCCGTTTCTCCTGCATGTTATTTTCCCTATCATACCATAAAACTGCCACCTTGCGGTGGCAGTTCACTTCTTAAATAATTATTTTAAGGAAGCTTTATAGCCTTCTCCCCAATTCCACATGGCATCCAGAATCGGTTCCAGACTTCTCCCCAGCTCCGTAAGGGAATATTCCACCCGCGGCGGCACTTCAGCGTAAACGGTTCGTGTCAATAAGCCGCTGTCCTCCATGGCGCGAAGCTGCGATGTCAAAACCTTCTGTGACACATTCCCGATGGATTTTTTCAGCTCGCCGAAACGCTTTGTACCGGGAAGCAGATCGCGGAGAATCAACACCTTCCATTTATCGCCGATCAGCGTCAGCGTAGTCTCCACCGGACAGGCCGGCAGCTCCTTTTTCGCCGTCTCTTTTGCCATATTACTTACCTCCAAATCGTTAAAATCACACAATCGTTTCCTTTCGATAATTACAGCATTTGATTACGCCTGCTTTCCAATTCTTCACTATGCGGATATCCTAACATTGCAGCTTAAGCTTGTCAATATCAGGCTAAAACATCCTGCCATACAAGGCTGCAAATTTTTTAAAAAAAATTGCTTTCTGATTCATTCGCCGTGAACCTTTGGAACTCCACAATCGTTTCCGCCAGGTAACTACGGCACAATATTGTGCGTACTTTACGGTCAGTTCTTGTCTGCATATAATACAGACAAGAGCTGCGGAGAACGGCCGCTCCAAGGCTCGAAAGAAACGCAAAAGTAAGTCAACAAACAGTTACAAATTGATTGTAAGGAGGAAATGAAAATGAAAATAGCAGTTGTATGTGCAAACGGTAAAGCAGGAAAGCTCATCGTAAAGGAAGCCGTAGGCAGAGGTCTTGATGTAACGGCAGTCGTAAGATCGGACAATAAGACAGATGCCAAAAATGTTCTGAACAAGGATCTGTTCGACCTGACGGCATCCGACCTGAAAGGCTTTGATGTTGTCATCGATGCCTTCGGAGCATGGACGGAAGAAACGCTTCCTCAACACAGTACATCTCTTAAACACCTGTGCGATATCCTCTCCGGCACGGACACTCGACTGATCATCGTCGGCGGCGCAGGAAGTCTTTATGTAAACCCTGAACACACGGCATGTGTGGCAGACGGACCGGACTTTCCGGACATCTTCAAGCCTCTTGCAGCAGCAATGGCCGGGGCTCTTAATGAACTTCGACAGCGCAGCGATGTCAGATGGACGTATATCAGCCCTGCAGGTGATTTCCAGGCAGACGGAGAAAGAACAGGCGAATACATCCTGGGCGGTGAAGAACTGACCCTCAATGCAAAGGGCGAAAGCATCATCAGCTATGCAGACTATGCCATCGCCATGGTCGATGAAGCTGTAAACGGGAACAATATCTGCAAGCGCATCAGCGTAGTAAGAAAGTAACCGTATGACCAAAGGGAAATTCAGGAGGCAGGGTACGAGGTACGGACCTAAGGCAATTTCGTTCTGGCACTCAGCGAAGGGGCCTTTGGCGGAAAACCGCCTGCCTCCTGTTGCAACCTGTGGTATGGAGAAAACAGCAAAATCGCAGAACACTGTAATTCGGGAGGAATCAGAATGACACAAAATGAAAAACGCATTTATTTAATCAATGAACTGCTTCGCGAAGAATCAAGCTATTCGAATGTGGAAATACCGGAAGATGAACAGGAACAGAAACAGCTGCTGCGCTCACTTTTCAACATTCGTATGCCGAAGCCCGTCAGCCAGGAATTTCTGAAAATCCAGGATGCCTATCTGCAGGAGGAAACCGAACGAAAAGGAATTACCGATTTTGCTGATCTTTCGCCGATTCAGGAAGGAATCTATCTCTGGCAGGGTGATATTACCACCCTCAGATGCGATGCTATCGTCAATGCTGCAAACGCGCAGATGCTCGGCTGCTTCTGTCCGTGTCACGGCTGCATCGACAACATGATCCATACGTTTTCGGGTGTTCAACTTCGAGCAGCCTGCGCAGAGATCATGAAAAAACAGGGGCATGCGGAAGAAACCGGTAAAGCGAAAATAACTCCCGCATACAATCTTCCGTGCAATTACGTGCTGCATACGGTAGGCCCTATCATCAGCGGAGCGCTTACGAAAAAGGAGAAAGAACTGCTTGCTGCATGCTATCGTTCCTGCCTTGCGCTTGCAGAGCGGAACAACGTGAAAAGTATCGCCTTCTGCTGTATCTCCACAGGTGAGTTTCATTTTCCAAATGATGCGGCGGCAGAAATTGCCATCAGAACAGTAAAGGAATACAGAGCGGAGACGGGCAGTAAGATGGAGGTGATTTTCAATGTTTTCAAGGAAAAAGACTATGGATTATACAGAAAACTGCTGTCAGCAGATTGAACAACTGAAAAATGAAGTTGAAACCGCAGATGCAATCATAATCGGTGCTGGCGCCGGAATGTCAACTTCCGCAGGAATGGCTTACGACGGAGAAAGATTTGAAAAAAACTTCGCAGATTTTCATAAAAAATACGGAATCACAGATATGTACTCCGGCGGCTTTTATCCGTATGATTCTCTGGAAGAATACTGGGCATGGTGGTCAAGGCATATTCTGATCAACCGCTACGAAGCCGGAATCGGTAAACCATATGAAGATCTGCTCGCGCTTGTAAAGGATACGGAGTATTTCGTGCTTACCACCAATGTGGATCATCAGTTTCAGCTTGCGGGCTTTAATAAAAAGCGTTTGTTCTATACTCAGGGAGATTATGGCCTGTGGCAGTGCGCAAAAGCCTGTCATGATAGAACCTATGACAATGAAGATATCGTCCGTCAGATGGTCAATAATCAGCAGGATATGAAAATTCCTTCGGAATTAATTCCCAAATGCCCGGTGTGCGGTGCACCGATGACGATGAATTTGCGCTGTGATGATTCTTTTGTGGAGGATCGGGGCTGGCATGAAGCTGCCGGCAGGTATCACGATTTTATCCGCCGCCATGAAGGCCGGCATGTCTTGTTTTTAGAGCTTGGGGTCGGTGCCAACACGCCGGTTATTATAAAATATCCTTTCTGGCAGATGGTTTATCAAAACCCCAAATCGGTCTACGCCTGCGTCAATTATGGCGAAAGCACCTGCCCGAAACAAATCATCAAAAGATCCATCTGCATAGACGATGACATCGGTAAGGTGCTGTCGAAGCTCCTTAACTGATCGGGGATGCAGCGTGTTCCTGATTGCCCCCGATCAGGGATGCTCCTTAATCGCACGCACTTCCCAGCTGCCGCGCTCCGTTCGTTCCAGATACCAAAGCGACGGAATATCCCAGCTGCCGCAAACGGTTTCTCCTTTTTGATCAAACGCTTCCTGCGAATAATGAACCCATATCGTTCCTTCATTGAGCTCAAAATGTGCTGACCAAAGACGCAGTACGTGCTTTTCCGAAATTGCCTGATAATCTGACGTGGTGCAATACCGCGCCAACTCTCCATACTTTCTGCTTGCTTCCTCCGGTGCAATGCTCACCTCAGAAAACGCTTTTTCCGCCAGTTCCATGATCGGTTCGGCAGTCTTTCTGTCCTGCAGGGAACCGCGCGTTGCAAGCATTCCGATCTCTCCTGTTTCATAATAAGATGGTTCCCACACCTGAACAATATGGTACATAGGAAAAAAATAGATCAGGCAAACCAGAATCGCAGCGCCTGCAAGCATTCCGATCCAGCGTCTTATCCGCTTACTGGTTTGGGATGCCGCGAGCGCGATCGTATTCTGATAGATTTCGCGCTGACTGGATGCTTCTATGGTCTGTGATGGATGCGCGCCATCTTTTGCGGCGAGTTCGCAATTCAATATTTCCAAAATCGAAACCTGAAACAACTCCGCAATATCGCCCAGCTTCGAAACATCCGGCAGGCATTTTCCGCGTTCCCATTTGCTGACAGCGGATGCCGATACATGCAATCGCTTGGCAACTTCCGCCTGGGTAAAGTGATTTTCTTTTCGCAATTCCTGTAGGAACTTGGCGAATTTTTCTGTGTTCATACCCTCACCTCCGACTTCTATTTAACAGCATCCCGTCAGAAAGTCAAACGACCATTGGTCGATTCCGCAAATTCCAGTGAAAAACGCCTCTATCATCAAACAACGGTCCGCTTCGATTCGCCCATAAACCGTTCCAGTGCACAGGCGATCCCATCCTCATCATTAGACTTGGTGATGAAATCGGCTGCTTTTTTAGCAGCTTCTACGGCATTGCCCATCGCAATACCCATTCCGGCATACGCAAGCATACTGACATCATTATGTTCATCTCCAAACGCCATGATCTGCTCCCGTGGAATTCCCAAAGTCTCTGCCAGTTTCTTCAAAGCATACCCCTTATCAATTCCCATTGGCATCGCATCGATGAACCAGGGTGCACTTCGATATATACTCAGCTCTCCTGCAAAGCTCGCCTGAAACTCCGGCAGCACTTTTGCAATATGTTCTGGTTCTGCCGCGGTCAGCACCTTATAAATCGGAGGTCTCAGGCTTTCTTTGAAACTTACCCGATTCAATTCAATTTCGTTAAGCCTTGCTTCGTACCGTACATAATCATTGTCCACATCTTCTGTCAGACTTGTTCCCGGACGGTACGTCAAACAGCCAAGTCCCAGTTCTTTTGCCCGATCATAAACACGAACAGCTTCTTCAACCGTCAGAGTCTCTCGAAACAGAATTTTCTTCGTGCAGACATCTGTAACACAGCTGCCGTTAAACGCCAGCAAATATCCGCCATACTGTTCCAGCTTTAGATTTTCCGCCTCACCGCGCAGTCCATCTGTCGGTCTTCCTGATGCAAGTACCAGCTTTGCACCCGCTTCCTGTGCTTTCATCAAAGCTGCCTTTGTGCGGGGTGATACCGTGTGCTGCGAATTTTTTAATGTTCCATCCAAATCAAGTGCGATCAGTTTATAGTTCATAAAACCTTCCTTCAATCGGTAAATTCATTTCTGTCAACGCGTCTATTGTATCAGATGTTTCAAAAAGAGCAAGAACGAATCCATTTATCAGTAGCATATCGCCAAAGATTGGAGTATAATGAACGAGTTGATTAAAAACGGCGCTGCTGCAAAAAATCGTTCCTTATATCATGAATACGATTGTAGTATACAGCGGACTTTCATGATATAATGGAAACTGCAGTTCATTTAAAGGAGATATTACATATGATTTATCAGAACATCCTGGATGCGATGGGACACACGCCTATCATCCAGTTGAACCATATTGTACCGGAGGATTCTGCCCGCATTCTCGTCAAGTTCGAAGGACTCAATGTAGGCGGCTCCATCAAGACGAGAACGGCTTACAACATGATCCGGGATGCCGAAGCAAGAGGCATCATCACCAAGGATACGATCATCGTCGAGCCAACCAGCGGAAATCAGGGAATCGGTCTGGCGCTGGTAGGCGCGGTCAAAGGCTACCGCACGATCATCATCATGCCGGATTCTGTGAGCGAAGAACGCCGCAAGCTGATTCACCATTACGGTGCAGAGCTGGTGCTGATCCACGATGATAACAACATCGGAGAATGTATTGAAGAATGTCTGCAGACGGCGCTGCGCATGGCAGAAGAAGATCCGAACGTCTTCGTTCCGCAGCAATTTGAAAACCCTGCCAACCCGCAGGTGCACCGCAGCCATACCGGAATCGAGATCCTCGATCAGGTTGATGGTCCGATTCACGGCTTCTGCTCCGGCATTGGAACCGGCGGTACAATTACCGGTATTGGAGAAACCTTACGGTCAGCAAACCCGGATATGGAAATCTGGGCAGTTGAGCCGGAGGACGCTGCCATTCTGTCCGGCGGTTCTATTGGAACCCACCTGCAGATGGGGATTGGCGACGGCGTTATCCCGGATATTCTGAATCAGGAAATTTATCAGGACATCTATATCGTCAAAGATGAGGAAGCCATCCAGACGGCGAAGGATCTTGCTGCCAAAGAAGGTCTGATGTGCGGCATTTCCAGCGGAACCAATGTTGCTGCTGCCCTGCAGCTTGCCAAAAAGCTCGGTCCCGGCAAGACGGTCGTAACCGTACTGCCGGACACAGCAGAACGCTACTTTTCAACGCCGCTGTTTGAAGATTAAAACAACAAAAAACCAACCTTTTAGAGGTTGGTTTTTTATATTGGTTTCAGGTCTCCCTGAAAACCGCAGGCTCTTTGCAACGTAAGCCGCTGCCTTTCGTCTTCCTGCACTGACATTAGTGCAAATATCGAATTGTATAGACAATAATGAAAATCAAACTGACTCCTACAATTAGTCCGGCAGTGACAGCGCTTCGCTTGAAAGCCTTCTTTTCCCTGTTCTGCTTTTCCTGTGCTGCCGTTTGCTCCGCTGTGCTTTTATAAGGATTGGTGTACTCTTTTTTTCTCTTTTTGCTTCCCATTTTACATTTATACTCCTTCCGTCAGTTATCGATGCCGCAGCTGATCGCAGAACCAAAATCGATCAAGCGTATTGTTTGATCAGTTTCCTTGCAAAATCCCGTGCGTGCTGCTCCTTTTCCGCATCCATAAAGACCGTATGATAACCGAGATGACGCTCTGCCAGCATTCCGTCATAGACCAGCGAAGAATGTTTGCAATAACGCTGCATTCCCAATTCAAATGGTCCTGCACCGTTTTCCGGTTTATAGCCGCAGGTAACGAGAAGCGCAAGATGCTTCCCCGCCCAGAGCGCCGGTCCTACCGATTCTCCGTAGAATTTATTCATGCCGTATACCATCCGATCCAGCGCTGCTTTCAGCGGTGCCGTACAGTACCAGCTGTAAATCGGCGTTGCCAATACGATCTGATCCGCCCGCAGTACCGATTCGAAAATCGCCTGCATATCATCCTCTATCACACAGCCCGGCTCCGACCAGTCCTGCTGACAGCCACGACAGGCATGACAGCCTTCAAGCTTTAAATCATACAGCCAGAACAGATCCACCTGTGTTCCCGCAGCTTCCAGCTCCGCTATAAACGGCTGTAACAGCGCATTCGTATTGCCCTCTTTTCTGGGACTTCCCATCAGAATTGCAGCATTCATCTTCCATCACTCCATTCTGGCGCTTGTTTTATCGCCATTCCTGTAAAACACAAAATCAATCCCCTTTATTCCGATGATCAGGAACCCGCTTCCAACTCGCCGATGAACTCCGCGAACAGTGCGAGCCCCTTGCGGATATCTTCCATACCGGTCGCATAGGCAAAACGGATAAACTCATCATTGCCAAAGCCGATCCCCGGAACCGTTCCTACATGCTTCGCTTCCAGAAGCGCATCCGCAAAATCGATGGAGCCGTTCATGACACGTCCCTGATGGGACTTCCCGTAATGCGCGGAAACATCCGTAAATACATAGAACGCCCCATCCGGCTCAATCGGCTTCACACCATCAACCGCAGCCAGGGTTTCCAGCATATACCGTCTGCGTTTGTCATATTCTTTTACCATATCGTAAACGATGCTCTGATCTGTCTCCAGTGCCGTGATCATTGCATACTGTGAAATCGTACTCGGATGAGAAACGCATTGTCCTTGAATCATGCTCATCGCCTTGACGATTTCCGGAGCTGCCAGCGTATAACCAATTCGCCAGCCGGTCATCGCATAAGATTTGCTGGCCCCGTTGATGGTAATCGTCAGATCGCGGATTTCCTTCGACAGCGAGGCCATCGGCGTAAATTCCCTGCCGTTATAAAGCAGCATCTCGTAAATCTCATCGCTCAAAATATAAATTCCGTGCTTAACACAAATCTCGGCAATGGCCTGCAGCTGTTCCTTTGTATAGACAACTCCCGTCGGATTTGAGGGATTATTAAGCATGATCATCTTGGTTCTGTCTGTGATGGCAGCTTCCAGTTCCTCCGGCAGCAGTACGAAATCGTTCTCCTTTTTCGGATATACCAGTACCGGCTCACCACCGGCAAGTTTAACGATCTCAGAATAGCTGACCCAGTAAGGCACCGGAATGATCACTTCATCACCACTGCTGATGACAGCCATCATTGCAGTAGACAGCGAATGCTTGGCGCCTGACGATACGATGATCTCCGCATCCGGATCGTAATTCAACCCGAACTCTCTCTGATATTTCGCGGCGATCGCCTTTCGCAAATCCGGCAGTCCTTTCACATCCGTATAGCGGGTCACACCCTTTCGCATACCTTCATCCGCCGCCTGCAGAATTACTTGCGGCGTATCAAAATCCGGTTCTCCGGCTCCGAAAGCATAGACCTTCACGCCTTCCTGCTTCAGCTTGCTGACCTTCGCACTCATCGCCAGTGTCATCGACGGCGTGACTCTTTCCAATCGATTCGATAGTGGTTTCTTCATCGTGATCTCCTTCAATTTCTGAATTCAGTTTATTTTACCATAAGGATTGACTGAAATCTACAGAATTCCGCTTGACAAACCCCTTGCAAACCCTTTACGCTAAGGCTATGAAACACTACGATCAAATCATCATCGGCGCTGGAGCCGCAGGGCTGTATTACGCCGCGCTCTGCCCGGTAACAAACGGGCTGATTCTCGAAAAGTCTCCATCTCCGGGACGCAAACTGCTGCTCTCCGGAAGCGGTCAGTGCAACCTGACCCACGGCGGCAGTATCAAGGATTACATTTCCCACTACGGTGCCAACGGCAAAAAGATCCGCACCGCACTTTATCGTGCAAACAATCTGCAGCTCAGGAGATTTTGGGAGCAGCACGGTCTCGTTTTGACAGAGCGAGATGATGGTAAGGTTTTTCCCGATTCTCTGAAAGCGTCCGATGTTCTGGATCTGCTGCTGCAATTGGCAAAGCAGAACGGCTGGCAGCTGCACTGTCAGACTCCGGTTTGTCAATTGACCGTTTCCGGCGCTACTGATTCTGTTTTGAAAAACAGCCCCGCGAACACCCCGGAAACGTCCACTGCATCGAAGACTCCTTTGCAGTACTGCCTCAACGAGCGCTACGTAACTTCACGCCTCATCGTTGCCGCCGGCGGCTGTTCCTATCCGGACACCGGTTCGGATGGCAGCATGCTTCCGCTCCTGCAGCAGCTCGGGATCTCCATGATACCCCCGCATCCATCCCTGTCACCAATCACTGTGCAGGAATATCCATATGCTGACCTATCAGGAATCTCCTTCCCGAAGGCTGTCGTTTCAATCAACGGACACCGCAGATCAGATGGTCTTTTGCTGACGCACAGCGGGTTTTCCGGTCCGGCTGTACTGAATCTTTCCCGCTATGCGACAATCGGCGATACAATCTCCATCTGTTATACCGGTGCGCATACAGCTTCTGATTTACAATCCTTTGACTCCGCCCGCAGCAGCGGACGGACAATGCTCAACTGGCTGCCGGAGGAAAGCGGTCTGCCAAAACGATTTTGTGAGATACTCCTGAAGCGGATCGGAATCGATCCCATGAAAAAAGCTGCCTCCCTTTCCAGAAAGCAGCTTCATCAGCTCCACGCCAAACTTACAAATGATGCCTTTTCCATCAGCGGCACCGGCAGTTTCCGCAATGCCATGGCAACCTGCGGCGGTATCGATTTGTCGGAGATCGACCTCAAAACCTTTGAAGCCAAACGATTCCCGGGACTTTACATCATCGGTGAACTGCTGGATATCGACGGTGACACCGGCGGGTATAATCTGCAGTTTGCATTTTCCAGCGCCTGGTGTGCCTCGCATCGATAAGCAGCCGCCCGCTCATGCGACTGCCCTGAATGCGCTTCGAACAGCAGGCTTTCAAGGTCTGCCGCAGCGCCGTCCGGCAGCATGCAGGATTATCCCTCGATCTTCAGCACCGATCCTGTCGGCCGCTTCTGAACGATGATCTTCTGATCAATCCGCTCTTTCATTTCGGCAACATGAGAAATCACTCCGATCAATCGTTTCCCGTCCGCTAGCTGCGCCAGCACTTCCAGCGCCTGCCTCAGGGAATTTTCGTCCAGAGAGCCAAAGCCCTCGTCGATGAACATGGAATCCAGGCGAATGCCGCCGCTTCGTGCCTGTGCAATATCCGAAAGCCCCAATGCCAGTGCCAGGGAAGCCATAAAGGACTCCCCGCCTGACAGGGTAGAAACATCCCGCCATGCTCCGGTACTGCAATCCAGCACTTCCAGATCAAGTCCGGCCTGGCTGCGTTTATCTTTCGCTTCCAACTTGATCCGCAGCCTAAAATTGCCGCCCGTTAATCGCTTTAAACGCTGATTTGCCGCGGCTACCACCTGACGAAAATAATATCGCTGAACATAGGCTTCAAAGCGCATCTTATCTTTTCCGTTTCCAAGGTTTCCCGAAACGGTCTTATATAAATCGTTGATCACGGCATAAGCCCGGCTGCATGCTTCTTTTGCCCGCAGTGATTTTATGAGCTGTTTATGAATCCTGCGATTGCTCTGCAGGTTTTTCTCCGCATTCGACTGTTCACCCATCGTTATTTGTCGATTCGACTGCAACGTACGAAGCTCTTCGATTAATTTCTCCGGATCAACCGGCTGCTTTCCCTTCAGCTTTTCGAGATACTCCTGTACTTGATTTTCTGCCGTCTGCAGCTCGATCTGATCGTTTTGAATTTCATCCTCCAATGCTCCGAGCGCCTCCGGAGAAAGCAGCGCTTCTTCAAATGCCGCAGTATTTTCAAACCCCTGCTCCTTTAAGGCTGCCTGGAAGGCATTGCAAAGCGCTTCATTATGCTCCCGCTCCGCCTGATACTGCTTTTCTACTTCTTTTAAGCCCTGTTGATCTGCTGCCAGCTGCACCTGCTGGTTCTG
>Ga0129308_1001349_pt1 | contig 26070 bp, 23 predicted proteins | sample L827metagenome_FD_94440 | JGI IMG/M metagenome (GOLD analysis project Ga0129308, IMG submission 94440) | Ring-tailed lemur group fecal microbial communities from Wisconsin, USA - L827 metagenome | ecosystem: Host-associated > Mammals > Digestive system > Large intestine > Fecal | place: USA...
CGGTACCTCCCAGGATACCTACTTTCAGCTTCTCACTCATATCTCTCTCCATTCTGCCGCACGAAACGGCCATGTATTATTTTACCTGTGCGATTTCCCCGGCTTCAAAAGCACGCCAGTCCTCTTCCAGATATTTGCGGTTTCTCTCAATGACATCCTTCATCGCCTTCTGCCCCGGCGCGCCGATGGTCAGGCGCTTTTCCACGCAGGTCTTTAAGCTGATCGCATCGTACACATCCGCTTCAAAAACAGGGCAGATCTCCTTAAGCTCGGAAAGCGTCAGCTCCTCGATGCACTTGTCCTGATCAATGCAGTACAGAACAAGGCGTCCGATGATGCCATGGGCATCCCGGAAGGGTACCCCCTTGCCCACCAGATAATCCGCCGCATCGGTGGCATTCGTAAAGCCCTTCATGGCGGACTTTGCCATCACTTCTTTATTAAAGGTCATGGTTCCAAGCATGCCGTTAAACAACGCCAGGCATCCCTTCACCGTATCGATGGCATCAAAGGTCAATTCCTTATCCTCCTGCATATCTTTATTATATGCAAGGGGAATTCCTTTCATCGTGGTCAGTATGCTCACAAGCGCCCCATAGACGCGTCCGGTCTTGCCCCGCACCAGCTCCGCAATATCCGGATTCTTCTTCTGGGGCATGATGGATGAACCTGTGGAATAGGCATCATCAATCTCCACAAACCGGTACTCATTGCTGTTCCAGATGATCACTTCCTCCGAAAAACGGCTCAGATGCATCATGATCGTGGACAGCGCGGATAAAAATTCGATCACGTAATCCCGGTCCGCAACAGAATCCATGCTGTTTAAGGTCGGCCCTTCAAAGCCCATCAGAGATGCGGTATAGCTGCGGTCCAGCGGATAAGTGGTCCCCGCCAGCGCCCCGCTTCCCAGCGGGCAGAAATTCATTCGCTTGAAAATATCCTTCATCCGCAGACGGTCACGCTTGAACATCTCAAAGTATGCGCCCAGATGGTGCGCCAGCGTGATGGGCTGCGCCTTCTGCAGATGGGTAAAACCGGGCATACAGGTGTCCAGATTCTCTTCCATCAGCTTCTGCAGCGTCTCCAGAAGTTCCTGCAAAAGCTCATCTACATGCAGCACCTCCTGCCGCACGTACAGGCGCATGTCCAGCGCCACCTGATCGTTACGGCTTCGTCCGGTGTGCAGCTTCTTGCCCGCCTCCCCGATCCGGTCGATCAGGTTAGCCTCCACAAAGCTGTGAACGTCTTCATATTCCTCCGTGATCTCAAGAGCGCCCTTCTCCACATCCTCCCGGATGCCGGTCAGCCCTTTGATGATCTGATCCTTCTCTTCTATTGTCAAGATGCCCTGTTTGGCCAGCATAATCACATGTGCGATGCTGCCCTCAATATCCTGCTGTAAAAAACGCTTATCAAAAGAAATGGATGCGTTAAACCGGTACACCAGCTGATCCGTTTCTCTGGTAAAACGTCCTCCCCAGAGCTGTGCCATGGCTGTTCCTCCTGATAATTTTTTTGTTCGTCTGATACTAACACAAATTTCACTTCATTGCAATAAAGCATCGCACATTTTGTCAGTTTTGAAAGAAAATCGGCACATTTTTTCCTGCCTTTCATAATATATGACTATAGCCGGACAGCAACCCATCCGGCAGATAGAATCGGAGGAAATCTGAAAATGGAATCAGATCTTGTGAAAATATCTCATCTTTCCTTCTCCTATCACAATCTAAACGGAGAGACAAAGGCGCTGCAAGACATTTCCTTCTCCGTCAAAAAAGGAGAATTTCTGGCCATTGTCGGTCCCAGCGGCTGCGGAAAATCCACAATCCTTTCCCTGATCGCCGGCCTGATGGAGCCCGAGGAGGGAGGCATCACGTTTTATGGAGAAAACGGGAAAAAGCCCGGCATCGGCTACATGCTGCAGCATGATCATCTTTTTGAATGGCGCAGTATCTGGCAGAATGTAACGCTGGGACTTGAAATACAGCATAAGCTTTCGGAAGAGAATAAAAGAAAGGTCGAAAAAATGCTGGACGACTACGGCCTTTCAGGCTTTGCCCACAAAAGGCCAAGCGAACTGTCAGGCGGCATGAAGCAGCGCGCCGCCCTCATCCGCACGCTGGCGCTGGAACCGGAAATTCTCCTCCTGGATGAACCCTTCAGTGCCCTGGACTACCAGACAAGGCTGAACGTTTCGGCGGACATCGCGCGCATCATCCGGGCGGCGCAAAAGACTGTGATCCTGATCACGCACGATCTTTCGGAAGCGGTCAGTCTGGCGGACCGCATCCTCGTGCTTTCCGGCCGTCCTGCCCATGTGAAAGCGGAGTTTTCCATTCACCTGACGCTTCCCGACGATTCACTCCTGGCCGCCAGAAAGGCGCCGGAATACGCGAAATACTTCAATCAGATCTGGGAGGAATTATCCGATGAAGACCATTGAGACAACATCTTATGCCCAACAGGAATATGTAAAGGAGCATCTAAGACATCACCGTTTCATCCGCTATGCCCGGCTCACCCTGCTCGTCGTTTTCCTCGCCGTCTGGGAAATCTGCGCAGACCTCCGGATTATAGACAGCTTTTTCTTCTCCAGCCCTTCCCGCGTGGCTGACTGCTTTATCTCCATGGTAAAGGACAAATCCCTTTTCACCCATATCGGCGTCACCCTGCTGGAAACGGTCGTCAGCTTTCTGCTGGTCATCCTTTTAAGTCTGGCCGTTGCAACGCTGCTGTGGTATTCCCAAAAGCTTTCCGAAATTCTCGAGCCTTACCTGGTTGTTTTAAACAGCCTCCCCAAATCCGCCCTCGCCCCGCTTCTGATCGTCTGGCTTGGGACCGGCATTGACACGATCATCGTGGCCGGAATCTCCGTCGCCATTTTTGGTGCCATCATCAACCTCTATACCGGTTTCATGCAGGTGGATTCCGAAAAACTCAAACTGATCTACACCCTGGGCGGCACCCGGAGGGACACCTTCTTCAAAGTGGTGCTGCCCGCCTCCATTCCCACGATCTTAAGCAATATGAAAGTCAACATCGGGCTGGCTTTAGTAGGCGTGATCATCGGTGAATTTCTGGCAGCCCGCAGAGGGCTCGGGTATCTGATCATCTATGGCAGTCAGGTGTTCCAGCTCAATATGCTGATCACTTCCATTCTGATCCTGTGCGCCATCGCCATGGGACTCTATCAGATCATACAGGGATTGGAACACTGTTATAAAAAGAAGATCTGACGCTCCAAAGCGCCGGATCTTCTTTTTTCTTGACATTTAGCCATATCCAAATAAAATAGCATTGTAGGATACATCATCACAAATACGGAGAATCAGAAAATGAATCAGATCATCATGGCTTTTTTTGCCGCCGGCGCTATTCTCGGCGGCATTGACTATATGACAGGAAACCAGAAAGGATATGGTGCCAAATTTGAAGAGGCCCTCATGCTCCTGGGCCCCACCGCACTTTCCATGGCAGGCATCATCTGCATCGTCCCGGCACTGTCACGGCTGCTTGCGCTTTTCATCACCCCGCTCTGCCATCTGTCCGGCATCGATCCCGCCATCGCCGGAGGGATTCTCGCCATCGACATGGGCGGCTATCAGCTCGCTGTACAGCTTGCAGACGATCCGTCGCTTGGCAGCTTTTTTGGCATCGTCATAGGGGCGGTCTTCGGATGCACCGTCACCTTCACTCTGCCCATCGGTATGGGCATGATCGACCGGCAGGATCATCCGCTTTTCCTGAAGGGAATGATAATCGGCATGATCACCATGCCTGCCGGGTTTTTCACCGGCGGTCTTTTATGTGGTTTTGCCCCGCTGCGCCTCCTTTGGCAGCTCTCCCCCATTCTGCTGCTTGCCCTTTTTCTGATCCTCGGCCTGTGGAGAATGCCGGACAGAATGATCCGCTTCTTTCAGCTTTTCGTGCGCTTTTTTAAAATACTGATCACACTCGGCCTGATTGCAGGCGCGGTCTGTTATTTACTGAAGCTGGAATTTTCCTGGCTCACCCCGCTCATAGACGCCATGGGGGTGGTCTCCTCCATCTGTGTTGTCATGCTGGGCAGCCTGCCCGCCACACTGTTTTTTCAGAGAGTGCTGAGAAAGCCCCTTCATGCCCTCGGGCGCAAAATCGGTCTGGAGGATACCGCCATCGCAGCGCTTTTGATCGGCGCGGTCAGCGTACTTCCCGCCCTGACCATGGTAAAGGACATGTCCCCAAAGGGAAAACTCGCCGTCTGCAGCTGGCTTGTCAGCGCAGCCTCCCTCATGGGCGCTCACATCGCCTTCACCGCAGGCGCAGCGCCGGATATGACCGCTCCCCTGATAGCAGCAAAGCTTTCAGGAGCCTTCCTGGCACTTTTTGCCTCCCTCCTTTTAACCCGCAGAGCCTGATTCGCCCCCTTCTATATTCATCCAGTCCTGATTATATTCCTGCTCCAGAACGGACAGCTTTTTCATTTCCTCCTCTATTCGCTGTTTGACAAGCTGCGCGATAGATAAGGTGTTCATCCCCTTATATTCCTCATAAAAAATAGGTTCCAGAAAACTTACCTGCGTGCGCACCTTTCTGATGGAATTTATGGAAAACACTTTATAGGAGTCATAAATTGCAACCGGTACAATGGGAGAGCGGGACATCTGGGCGCATTTAAATGCACCTGCCAGAAATTCCTGCAGGGAATTTCCGTTATGTTCATAACCTCCCTCCGGAAAAATAATGAAATTCCTACCGCCCTTCACCTCTTCGGCAATCCCACGTATACTCTTCACCTGCTTTCGCATATCGGTCTTATCCAGCCTTACACCTCTGAGCAGATCAATGAACTGAGAAGTGATTGGAGCATGGGAGGCCTTGTCATCAATCACAACCGTACAGGGTCTCTCGTGAGCATCAATAATTCCCAGCGCATCATATTTTCCCTGATGATTTGGATACATAATGTACCCGTTTTTCTCCGGAAGCCTGTCCTGTCCATAGCTTATCGTATGAATTCTACCATTCCGCTTCATGATCCGGATCATTTTCAATGCCAGATTATACCGTTCCTCTTCCGTATACCTTTCCTCGTGTCTGATATAATAAATCACCTTGACCATATAATAAATGACAAACGGCAAAGAAATAAAAATCACAAAAAAAAGACGCAGCATGATGTTTCTCCCTCATTAGTCGTCAAACATTGCTCTTTTCATCCAACTTGACTATTATATCTCTTTTTTACCCCAAAAAGCAATGGGCGCCGCAAAAAAAGACGGCACATCGAGCCGACATACCGTAACAGTTCAGCCTCCGGCTGAACCGTTACAGAATCCAGCCCATTTTAAGTTCGCCTTCGGCGAAGGGCTGGATTTTTCTCTGCCTTCATTCCTTTTTACGGACTTTGCAGCGAGTGCAAAGTCCTGGACCGAACTGTTACGACATACCGCCTTTTTCAAAATGATTTATTCTTCCGTATCAACCTCTTCTGCCGTGATCTCTCCGACAGGCGCATCTTCCACAGCTGCCTCACCCAAAGACATTTCTTCCATGACTGCTTCTTCTGCGGCCGCCGCTTCTGTGGCAGTTTCTTCCATAACAGTCTCTTCTGCAGAGTTTTCCTCTGTGATCGCCTCTTTTGCAGAGTTTTCCTCTGTAACCGTCTCTTCTGTGGGCTTTTCCTCTGTGACTGTCTCTTCTGTGATCGTTTCTCCCTCAGCCGGTTCTTCCCGGTCTTCCACAGCTGCCGTCTCCGGTTCGGTCTCTGATGGATTCGTTTTTTCCTCTTCCATACCTTCCGCCGCTGTTCCTTCCATTACTTCTGCTTCCGACTCTGCCTGACGCAGGCGTTCCATCTCTTCTGCAATGGCAGCCGGAGCATGGGGAATTTTGCCCGCATCACTTTCTGCAATATCCTCTGACACGATCACTCCTGCCCGCTGAACGGACATCCTTCTGGCACTCTCTTCCACCGCCCTGACATTGGAGGCTGCCGCACTGTGGTCATACGTTATTTCAGCTCCGATAATCTGGCCGTCCACCAGGCCGCAGGAAGGCAGATATTCATCCACAGTTCCTTCCTCTTTACTGCAGTTCATCACTATGCGGGATTCATTTAACGGTAAATTGTTGCATTCATAAATAAATCCCCAGTAGCCCTCTCCATCCCAGTCAACCCAGACAGGATATCCCGGGCAATCCTCATCATGCACATGATAACGCTCCTCGGTATAGCATCCCGCCTCCTCCGAATGTACATGCGCTACAGGAATTGTGTAACAGCCACCCTGAACACTGCTGGATTCTTTATGCGTGTTTTCACCGGAAGCGTTCTCATGGTAATGGTAATGATAGGTAACATTTCCGGGGAGTTCCTGAACCCCCAAAACGATTTCCTGTTCAATTCCCAATATGGCGTCCCTGATTTCCGCAAAAGCCGCATCCTCTTCCACGGAGACACCTTTTGTGAGCAATGCGGACGCCAGTCCTTTCTTGCCATTACTCACTAATGTAAAAACCTGGTTCAGATCCTGTCTGAGCGCGCCATTGAGTTCCTGCAGATAACTTTTTAAATCATCACTGTTCTGCCCGGAATTCTGAGAAAGCTCGCTGTATTGCTTTGTCAAGGTCTGCTGGATCTGCTTAAAATTATCCAGAACAGCCGAGTTGAGTGCATTGACCTGAGACTGAAGACTGCCGACCCCGCTGGAAACCTTGGAATCCAGGCTTCCCAGGCTGCTGCTTAAATCGCTCATATTATTGCCCAGCCCGTCCTTCAGGCTGCTGATATTCTCGCCAAGCTGTCCTACATTGGAATTCAGGCCGCTCATGTTCTCGCCAAGCTGCCCCATATTGGAATCCAGACCGCTCATGTTCTCGCCAAGCTGCCCCATGCTGGTGTTCAAACCGTTCATGTTTTCTCCAAGCTGGCCCATATTGGAATCCAGACCGCTCATGTTCTCTCCTAACTGACTCATGCTGGTATTCAAACCGTTCATGTTTTCTCCAAGCTGCCCCATATTGGAATCCAGACCGTTCATGTTCTCGCCAAGCTGGCCCATGCTGGTGTTCAAACCATTCATGTTTTCTCCAAGCTGGCCCATATTGGAATCCAGACCGCTCATGTTCTCGCCAAGCTGCCCCATGCTGGTGTTCAGGCCGTCCATATTCTGATCGAGGCTTTCAAATCTGCTGTCCAAAAGCCGTGCCAGCTCTGCCACCTGTTCCTCAAACTCTGTGGTCAGTTTTGAAAATGCCTCCGTAATCTGCACCATGTCCGCTTCCAGCAAAAGCTTCAAATTCTTCTCCACACCGCTCAGCTGACTGAGAATTTCGGTCCGGCCCTTTTCCTCACTGCTTTTGACCTCATACAGAAAATCTCTCAGCGTATGATAGGATTCGTCAAGATCCGTCTCCACCTGCCCGATCATCTGATTGACCTGTCTGATGGATTCATTCATCCTGTTCATTTCTGTCATGGTCTGCGCATGATCTGTCACATTTTTCTGCTCTTCCAGTTCCATGACTCTGACCATCTCCGTGACCTTTTCCAGCGTGGATTGGATATCCTTATGAATGGAATTCATATCCTTCTGCAGCGTATTGATTTGGTTTTCCGTCTTCTTTTCCAGTTCACTGACCTCTCCCGAAATATCAGAAGCATTTTCTTCCAGCTTTTTCTGTGTGGTCTCCACCTCCAACAGCGATTTTTGTCTTTCTGTCAGCTGCAGATTCACTTCTTCCAGCTTTTTCTGATTTTCCGCAATGCTTCCGTCCAGCTTTTCCAGGTATGCTGCAGCAGTCTGCATCTCCTCCTGCAGCTGGCTTTTCATACTGCTCTGCATTTCCTCAAAAGACAGCATTTCTTCTCCGGAAGCGCTTCTGAGAGACCATGCGGCTCCTGCTCCCAGCAGGATCAGTGCAATCGCCGTAATCGCGATGCAGGTAACAGTCATCTTTCTTCTGTCTGACTTTGATAATTTCTTTTTTCCTTCCGTATCAGCACGGAATATTTTTTCCTGATTTGTAGATTTCATGGGGCATTCCTCCTCCCAATCGCTGTTGTCCGGCATTGCCCGCAGAATGCGTTGGCGAAAATTGTCGGACGAAATGACGTACACTCGGGTTCTGACCATGGGGTCCGTCCCTCACCCTGTTTGCACGCAAAAAAAGCGTACGGTTCATACCTCACCTCTTCCCATAAAACTATAAGGAATTCTGCATGAAATAATTGGATAAAACTGATCAATAGAATTAAAATAAGATTAACAGAATTTCTGATGTGAATGAATATTATCACAGCTACTATCCGCCGTCAAGATTTTTTTCAATTTTCCCTCAAAAAATCTTTTACAGTTTGGCTCTGAGCCAAACTGTAAAAAGCTTTACATTTGATGGCGTACGATCCTGTATTCATCATCGGACTGATAATATGGACAATTATCAAAGGAGCTGCTCAAAAATTTCCCCATTTCATCCTCGTCCAGATCCATATCACAGGTATAGCACTCGCAATATTCGTCATATACAAAATTTGCGCAATTTTCACAGTTACTCATCTTTTCCCCTGCCTTTACAAACAGACTCTTCACTTTCCTTTTCCCTCTGCAATTTTCCGAAATACGGACTGCGGGATTTCAAAAACGAACACAATTCCCAGCACGATGGCGACCGCCACCTTCACTGCCAGAAATCCTCTTTCAGAAGCCTCCGCCAGCTGATTTGTCACCAGATAATAGGAGGTCCAGTAAATTCCGGCTCCCGGCACCAGCGGCAGGATTCCGCTGATCAGAAAAATTGTCACCGGACATCTTTCCCGGATCGCAAATAATCTGGACAACAGGATCACCAGCACGGTGGAGAGAAATACTACAATCGGCTCCGACCAGCAATGCAGCATTTCCCACCGAATCACATAAACCGCCCATCCGGCCCCGCCAATCAAACCGCAGTAGGGATAATACTTTTTCGGCACGCCAAAAATAGCACCAAAAGCCACCGTACCAATGGCTGCAGCCACAACATTGGACACCAGCATCATAAAATAATTCCCCCTGTCAGATTATGATACACACTGATGACAAAACCGACTCCGGCCGCGATGGACAAAAATACCAGAATCGCGTCAATCATGCGCACTGTTCCGGAAATATAATCCCCGTCCGCAATGTCCCTGATCCCGTTCGTAAAGGCCAGCCCGGGCACCAGAGGCATGATCGCACCGCTGATGATGGAACTCAGATTCATGCCCAGCGGCATGAGAATGAAAGCCAATCCCAACACGGTAATCAGCATTCCTCCGCCAATATTTTCCACAATTTTAGAAACATGTCCTTTGACTGCCAGCAAATAGAGGTAGAGAATGATCCCGATTGCAAAAGTTGCCAGACAGTCCTGCAAACCTCCACCAAACATCAGGCAGAAACAGGCGCTTCCCACTCCCGACATAAACACCTGCGTTCTTCTGCTCTTTCCCGGCATGGCTTTAATCCGCGCCAGCTTTTCTTCAATCTGGCAAAGGTCATATTTTCCTTCTTCGATCTCTCTTGAAAGCTGATTCACTGCTGCCACCCTGTGAAGCTGCGCTCCCTGGACCGGAATGTGCCGCACCCGTGCAAATCGCTTCTCCTTATCACTGCCCGCAGTCAGAAAAATCCCGTTGCTCAGCACAAATGCATTTTCCGATTCCACACCAAAATGGCGGCAAATGCGGTCTATCGTTTCTTCCACACGAAAAATCTCCGCGCCGTTTTCCAGCAGAATTTGTCCTGCTTCCATGGCAATATCCAGAACCTCCCGCTGGTCTATCTTTTTACTTTCCGGCATTTGGACAGCCGCCGGCGCATCATTGGCGCGGTCCTGTCCGGCGCAATTTGCTACATCCTTTGCCTCCACAGTCAGATTCTCCCTCTCCGTCGCTTTACTATGCCATCATGCCCCTCAGTGTACAAAGGTAATAATCCCTTTTCACAAAAGATAAGAGGCTGCCGCAAATTCTCACACTTGCGGCAACCTCTGCACATTTCACAAGCTGCCCTGCGGCTGCTATCATTTTACATGGTTTCCAGTATTTTGTCCACACTGACAAGCTTTACACAGAGCACAAATAATTCGGTCGCCTGTATCAGTTCATCAATCGGAGGGAAGGAAGGTGCGATACGGATATTGGAATCATGAGGATCCTTTCCGTACGGATACGTCGCTCCGGCGCCCGTCATCACGACTCCCGCTTCCTTTGCTTTTGCAACGATCGCCTTTGCACAGCCATCCAGCGCATCAAAGGAAATGAAATATCCGCCATGGGGCTTGGTCCATGTGCCGATGTTAAGACCCTCCAGCTCTTCCTCCAAAATCTTCAGAACCGCCTCAAACTTCGGACGCATAATTTTCGCATGCCTTTTCATCTGCTTCTCAATGCCGGTAATATTTTTGAAATAACGCACATGACGAAGCTGGTTCAGCTTATCATGACCGATCGTCTGCACGGTCAGCTGCTTTCTCAAATCATCGAGGTTTGCCTGGGAAGCGGAAATCGCCGCCACGCCGGAACCAGGGAAAGTGATCTTACTGGTGGAGCTGAATTTATAGACCAAGTCCGGATTACCCGCCTTCTCACACTCGGAAAGCAGTTCCAGAATCACATCCTGCTGATCGTCATAGAGGTGATGCACATTATATGCATTATCCCAGAAAATACGGAAGTCCTTTGCTGCGGGCTTCAGATTCGCAAAACGGCGGACAGTCTCGTCCGAATAGGTATATCCCTGCGGGTTGGAATACTTGGGCACACACCAGATTCCCTTGATCGCTTCATCTTCGCTCACAAGCTTCTCCACCATATCCATATCAGGGCCGTCCTCAGACATGGGAACATTGATCATCTCAATACCAAAATACTCTGTAATTTTAAAATGTCTGTCATAACCGGGCACAGGACAGAGGAACTTCACCTTATCCAGCTTGCACCAGGGCGTCATCCCCATCACACCGTGAGTATATGCATGGCTGACCGTATCAAACATGACATTCAGACTGGAATTTCCGTAAATGATAATATGATCTTCCGGCACTTCGATCAGCTCACCAAGAAGACGCTTCGCTTCCGGAATGCCATCCATCACGCCGTAATTGCGGCAGTCAATGCCCGCTTCACACCGAAGATCCGTAAAGCAGTCCAGCACGGCCATCATCTCCATTGAAAGATCCAGCTGTTCTGCGCTGGGCTTTCCGCGGGACATATCCAGTTTCAGTCCCATTCCCTGAAACTCCCTGTACTTTGCTTCCAACTCCTCTTTCAGCTGCAGCAACTCTTCCTTGCTTCTGTCTTTGTAAGCTGTCATATGTTTCTCCTCCTCATCATGTCATGTACTTTTACACTCTGCCATGTAAAAGTATGTTTATAACAGAAAAGCGACATGATGACACATCAGCCGCTTCCCCCTTACATGAGAGCTGGAAAAGGGACTCGAACCCTCGACCTACTGATTACGAATCAGTTGCGCTACCAACTGCGCTATTCCAGCAAAATCTCAACAATGGATATTATACTGGTAAATCACTCATTTGGCAAGCAGTTTTTTCGTTTTTTTTTGCTCTCAGCATGATATTTCTTATTTTTAGTGAACGGGCTGCGCTGCAGCCATCAGCTTTTCTCAATCAAATGCACATCCAGCTGGTTATATGGTATCAGAATGCCTTCCGCATCAAACGCATACTTGATGTTCTCCAGCATCTCACAGCGGGCTGTCCACAGATTCTCCTTCTTCGCCCAGAAGCGGATGCCCAAAACCACGCTGCTCTCTCCCAGGCTGTCCACATAGACGGACACATCCCTCTCCTTCAGCACCAGCGGATGCTCTGCTGCGAGACGCTCCACCACAGAGCGCGCCTGCCGGATATCCGCATCATAGGAGATTCCCACAGTCAGGTCCACACGGCGCTCTGCCTCATCCGTCACATTCGTCAGACTGCTGTTGGCCAGCGTGCCGTTGGGAATCAGAATCACTTTGTTGTCATAAGTTGCCAGCTTTGTATAAAAAATGGAGATCTCCTGTACGATTCCTTCATTCTTATGAGTATCCTCAATGATGTAATCCCCCACCTTAAAGGGCTTCAGCGTCAGGATCAGCACGCCTCCGATACAATTTGTCAGGCTGCCCTGAATTGCGAGGCCGACCGTCACGCCGACCGAGCCGATCACCGTAGCAATGCTGGCGGCTTCTACGCCGAACATCTGCAGGATCATGAAGATCAGCACTACATACAAAAGCGCCTTGATCGCAGAATCAAGAAACTGCTCCGCTTCTCTGGAGGCGCTGGATTTCACCAGCGCCTTTTTAATAATATTCCTGACAAATGCGATCACCCGGCTTCCGATCACAAACACCACGATAGCCAGAACGACCTTAATTCCAAATGAAAAAAGCTTATCCGCCATTCCATCCATATGACGCTGCAGAAGGCCGATCTCCTTTTCCACATCCTGTGCCACCGCGTCAACAGCCTCCAGCGCACTCTCTCCTGCCAGCAAAACAAATGCTCCGGATGTCATTCGCTCTTCTTTCCTTTCTTTTCTTTCCGGCTTTTTGTGCCCTTGCCAACCGCAGTCTGGTTTTTCGCGTCTGTACGCTTCGCGCTCTGCCCCTTTGCACTTTGACTCTTCGTCACCTTAACAGGCTTTTCCTTCTCTGCGCCGGATGCGATAACGGCATCTGCCTGCTCCACCTTCTCGGTCAGTTCCTCCTTCAGCGTCTTTTTCTTTGCAGGCGCGCTCTTTTTTCCCTTCTTCTTTGCAGCAGCCGCTTCCGCTTTCCTGCGTTCCTCTTCTTCCTTCGCCTTCTGCCTTTCAGCCTTTTCCTCCTCCGTATAAGGCTCATAGGCAAAAATGCTCACAGACAACGGAGCCTGATGGATGGATATAGAAAATTCCCTGCCGTCGCACTCTGCTTCCTTTGCCTCTTTTACGGACGCGTTTACATGTCCCTGTCCGCCAAACTGCTTTTCGTCAGAGTTTAAAATCTCCCTGTACTTTCCTTCAAAGGGAACGCCGACCGCAAAATTCTTCCGGTCCACATTCGCAAAGTTCACGCATACGAGCAGCGTATCCTCTTCCCTTTCCCCTTTGCGCAGATAGGAAAGGTTGCAATCGCTGGAATCAATGCAGTTGATCCATTCAAAGCCCTCCCAGTTCGTATCCTTTTCATGCATCGCAGGGCTGGTGCGGTACAGCTCGTTGAGCTTCTTTACAAACTGCTGCACACCTTTGTGTTTCTTCTCCTTTAAAAGCTCCCATTCCACGCTGCGGTTTTCATTCCATTCATCGTATTCCGCAATGTCCTGTCCCATAAACAGAAGCTTCTTGCCGGGATGAGTCATCATGTATCCGTAGCTTGCCTTCAGATTGGCGAACTTGTCCGCATCCTCCCCGGGCATCTTATTCAGCATGGAAGCCTTGCCATGAACGACCTCGTCGTGGGAAAGCACCAGCATGAAATGCTCGCTGTAAGCATAAATCATGGAGAAGGTGATCTCATTGTGGTGATAGGACCTGAAATACGGATCGTTCCGGATATATCCCAGAAAATCGTTCATCCAGCCCATGTTCCATTTCATGGTAAAGCCGAGCCCGTCGTCATTTAAATCTCCCGTGATCTTCGGCCACGCGGTGGATTCTTCCGCGATGGACAATGCACCCCGCCCTCTCTTAGAAATCATGCTGTTCACATGTTTTAAAAATTCCACGGCTTCCAGGTTCTCATTGCCTCCGTACATGTTGGCAACCCATTCTCCGTCATTTTTGCCATAATCCAGATAAAGCATGGAAGCCACCGCATCCATACGGATGCCGTCCGCATGATACTGTTCAATCCAGTAAAGTGCATTGGCAATCAGATAATTGCGAACCTCCGGACGGCCATAATTATAGATTAACGTACCCCAGTGAGGATGCGCTCCCTGCCTGGGATCCTTATGCTCATACAGGCATGTGCCGTCAAAGGCGGACAGCCCGTGGGTATCTCTCGGGAAATGTGCGGGCACCCAGTCCAGAATCACGCCGATTCCCGCTTTATGAAGCTCATTGACAAAATACATGAAATCCTCGGGCGTTCCATATCTGGAAGTGGGCGCATAATAGCCGATCACCTGATAGCCCCAGGAACCGTCAAAAGGATGCTCCATGACCGGCATCAGCTCCACATGGGTATATCCCATCTCCTGAATATAGGAAATCACCTTCGGTGCCAGTTCCCTGTAGTTGTAATAAAGCCTGCCGTCCTCGGGCTTTGCAAAGGAGCCGAGATACATCTCATAAACGCTGACAGGCTCTTTCGTATAATCTTTTTTCTCCCTGTCTGCGATCCATGCTTCATCCTCCCAGGCAAACCCTTCGATATTGCGCACCACGGATGCAGTCTCGGGGCGAAGCTGCTGCCCAAACGCATACGGATCGGCCTTCAAATAGGTCAGGCCGCCCTTCACCTTCAGCTCGTATTTATAGTTTTCTCCCTCTTTGACGCCGGGAACAAAAATTTCAAAAATACCGGAATCCCACAGACGGCGCATCTGATTCACCCTGCCGTCCCAGTTGTTAAAATCTCCCACAACGCTGACCCGCATCGCATTGGGAGCCCAGACAGCAAAATGAACGCCTTCCACACCATCTATTGTCATCAGGTGCGCCCCCAGAATCCGATAGGCCTCATAGTGGATGCCTGCATTGAATCTGGCGGTATCTTCCCTGGTGATCACAGGTTCAAAGCGGTAAGGATCCTCTGCTTCCTTCTGCGTGCCGTCCGCCCAGGTAACCAGATAAGTATAGGCGCCGATGGAATTTCCCGGAAGAAGCACGGCAAAATACCCCGTTTCATCCTCCATATCCATCTCAAACTCTTTTCCGTCTTCCGTCCGCAGCAGGGCGGAAACCGCATCAGGAAAAAACGCCTGAACCACCGTCATATTTCCCTCTGCATGAGGCCCCAGCAGCTTGTGGGGATTATCCTCCTCCGAATAAATGATGGCCTCAATCTCCGGCCAGTTCATCATCTTATACAGTTTTTCATTCATGCCCAAATCCTCCTTTTATTTGTATTCCTCTTCCAGACTGTAAATCAAAAATCCGCTGCGCAGCTTCGGTTCAAACCAGGTGGACTTGGGCGGCATCAGCATCCCGGCATCCGCCACCGCAAGCAATTCCTCCATCGAAGTCGGACACAGGGAAAAGGCAACTCCCCCGCTGCGCGATACCTCTTCCTCCAACTCCTTCAAACCGCGTATTCCCCCTACAAATGTGATCCTTTTGTCCGTGCGGGGCTCTTTGATCCCCAGCACAGGCGCCAGCAGATGCTCCTGAAGCAGGGAAACATCCAGTCCCTTCACCGGATCTGCATTTTTATATTCTTCCCGGATATAGAGAGTATACCAGCCCTCCGGCAAATACATGCCGAACACGCCCTTTTCTTTGGGCGAAACCGCCTCTTTTCCCTGAAATTCCATCTCAAAGCAGGCGCTGACAGCATGTAAAAACTGTTTTTGGGACAAACCGTTCAGATCCTTTACCACCCGGTTATAATCCATGATCTTCAACTCTTCATCCGCAAACAGCACGGACAAAATAAAATTCCACGGCTCTTCCCCGGAAAAGGACGGATTCTCTGCACGCTTTCTGAGTGCATAGGAAACGGCGGCCGCACAGCGGTGATGTCCATCTGCGATATAAAAACCATCGACGCACTCAAAGGCGTCATAAAGCGCCTCCACCAGCTCCAAATCCTCCACGCACCAGATGCGGTGTCCCACTCCGTCCGCCGCGGTAAAATCATAAACAGGCTCCTGCTCCTCTTTTACTGCTGATACAATCTCCCGAATCTCCTCTTTCGTCCGGTAGGCCAAAAAAATCGGCCCGGTCTGTGCCTGACATGCCTGTACATGGCACACTCTGTCCTCTTCTTTGTCCGCCCGGGTATTTTCATGACGGTGGGTGACACCGCTCAGATAATCATCCACCCGGGTCAGCGCTCCGATTCCCGTCTGGCTCCGCCCGTCTGCAGTCAACTCGTAAATGTAAAAGGACGGGGTCTCGTCCTGCACAAAATACCCGCTCTCCCTCCATTCACGAAGGAGACTCCCCGCCTTCTCATAAATATCCTCATCCTCTTTCGCCACCGTTTCCGGCCGGTCAATGGCAAGAAAAGAAAGCGGATGCTTTTCCACTTCTTCCCTCGCTTCTTTCAGCGAAAAGACATCATAAGGCAGGGCTGCTATCTCTTTCTCATACCCTGCCTGCGGTCTGATCGCCTCAAATGGTCTGATTTCTGCCATAGTTTATTCTCCATCCATTGTCAAAAGCAGCTTTGCCATATGGCGCCGCCTTTTCTTCTATTTTACATTTTGACAGGACAATAAGCAAGTGTTAAAATGGTCTATACCAAAAACAGAAAGAGGGTGATTTCAGATATGGCAATGAGTAAAGAAGATAAGGAATTTTTAGACCGCATCACCGGCTACGCAAACGATGCGATGCCTGACCTTGATCCGCAGAAAACTCAGGTTTCCGTACAGCTCGACAAGATGATGCCTGTATTTGAAGAAATCGCAAAAGAACAGAATGTTGCCGTGGAGGATATTTTCATCAAATATATGGATCTTGCCAACGAAGCCTTTGTGGCAAGCGATCAGAAAATGAGGGAAGCGATGAAGGATCTTGAGGACAATAATTCCGTTTTCCGTTTTGACTAAAGCGGACACGCAAACCTTCTCAATTCCCTGCGGAAACCAAGAAGCAGCGGACACAAAAAAAGGCCCTTCGGCCTTTCTTTGTGTCCTTTTCTCTATTTTACAACCCTGACGCGGAACACGCCGTCAATCGTGCGCAGCTGGGTGAGAATGCTCTCATTCACAGAGGATTCCAGATCCAGCATGGTATAAGCCACTTCTCCTCTGGACTTATTCGTCAGATTGGCGATATTTAAGTTGTTCCAGCCCATTACGGAAGTGAACTTCGCGATCATGTTCGCAATATTTTTATGGAAAATCGCAATTCTGCATGCGGAGGTACAAACGCCCATATCACAGTCAGGATAGTTCACACTATGCTGAATCGTACCGTTTTCAAGATATTCCTTCAGCTCATTGACCGCCATAACCGCACAGTTATCCTCAGACTCCTCAGTGGAAGCCCCCAGATGAGGAATTACGATACAGCCCTTCTTTCCTGCCGTCACCGGATTGGGGAAATCAGAAACATATCTTCTCACCTTTCCGCTCTCAATGCCATCCAGGACAGCCTGTTCATCCACCAGAAGATCTCTCGCAAAATTCAGAAGGATCACACCGTCCTTCATCTTCGCCACCGCATCCGCATTGATCATTCCCTTTGTCGCATCCATGAGCGGCACATGAATCGTGATGAAATCACACTGCTCATAAATTTCATTGACATCCAGCACATGCTTTACATCGCGGCTCAGATTCCATGCAGCAGCCACAGACACATAAGGATCATAGCCAAACACTTCCATTCCCAGATGTCTGGCCACATTGGCAACCTTTACGCCGATGGCGCCCAGTCCGATGATGCCCAGCTTCTTTCCCATCACTTCCGTGCCGGCGAATTTCTTCTTTTCCTTCTCCGCAGCTTTTCCGATATTCGCATCCTCCTGGTTCTCCTTTACCCAGTTGATGCCGTCCACCACATCGCGGCTGGCCAGCAGCATTCCTGCGATCACCAGTTCCTTTACACCGTTGGCATTGGCGCCGGGCGTATTGAATACCACGATACCCTTCTGCGCGCATTTATCCAACGGAATATTGTTGACACCCGCTCCCGCCCTGGCCACCGCCAGAAGATTATCAGGAAGCTCCATTTCATGCATGGAAGCGCTTCTGACCAATACTCCGTCAGCCTGCGTAATGTCCTCCGTCTTCACATATTCTTTTGTGAAATTTTCAAGCCCGCTCTCCGAAATCGGATTCAGGCAAAGATACTGATACATTTTCATTCCTCTCATTCTGCCGTTTTGCGGCACAGATTTTGGCGGTACGGTTTACGCTGATTTATCACACCTGACCGTTACTGATTCTCTTTTTCGAATTTCTTCATGAACTCAACCAGCTTCTCCACACCTTCGACCGGCATCGCATTATAAATGCTGGCACGCATGCCGCCGACGCTGCGGTGTCCTTTCAGATTTTCAAAACCGGCAGCCTTCGCCTCTTTAACAAATTTGGCATCCAGATCCGCATTCCCTGTGACGAAAGGCACATTCATCAGGGAACGGTCCTCTTTTCTCACAGTTCCTTTGAACATTTTGCTCTCATCCAAAAAGTCGTAGAGAATCTTCGCCTTCTTTTCGTTGCGTTCTTTCATAGCTTCCAAACCGCCCTGGGCTTTCAGCCATTTAAATACCTTGCCGCAGATATAAATTCCGTATGCGGGCGGTGTGTTGTAAAGGGAATCCGCATCCGCATGTGTCTTGAAACGCAGCATGGTAGGCGTCCCGGGCAGTACGTCTTCCGTAATCAGATCCTCGCGGATGATCACGATCACGACGCCGGCAGGACCCACATTTTTCTGCACGCCGCCAAAGATCACGCCTTACTTTGTCACATCCACCGGCTCCGATAAAAAGCAGGAAGAAACATCCGCCACCAGAGTCTTGCCCTTGGTATTGGGCAGCGTCTTGAATTTCGTTCCGTAAATGGTATTGTTCTCACATATGTACACATAGTCCGCATCGTCGTCTATGGGCAGATCGGAACAGTCCGGAATATAGGAAAAGGTCTGATCCTCAGAGGATGCAACCGCTTTCGCATTGCCATACATACACGCTTCCTTGTAGGCTTTCTTCGCCCACTGGCCGGTAATGATGTAATCGGCAACGCCATTCTTCATCAGATTCATGGGGATCATGGCAAACTGCTGGCTGGCGCCGCCCTGCAAAAACAGAACTTTATAATTATCCGGAATGTTCATCAGTTCCCGAAGGTCGCTTTCCGCCTCGTTGATAATCGTCTCAAACATCTTGGACCGATGGCTCATCTCCATGACGGACATCCCGCAGCCTCTGTAATCCAACATCTCTTCTGCAGCCTCTTTTAATACCTCTTCAGGAAGGACTGCCGGACCTGCTGAAAAATTATAAATTCTGGACATTCTATCTCCTCCTCAAACTTCATGCCTTTTCGGACTATTCTACCCGCATTTTTTACTTTAGTCAACTACCATGTTAAATTTTCACTGTTTTATAGCAAGCTCATTGTAACGGTTCATCAATGCTGAACTGTTACAGATCATCTCCGTCAAACACTTCGCTGATCGCCGCACCCGCGGGCACCATCGGAAATACCTTGTCGTCTTTCGGAATCACGCATTCGATCATTACAGGCTTTTGCAGAGCAATCGCCTTTTCGATGGCCGGAGCCACTTCCTCCCTTGTGGTCACACGGATTGCCGTGCAGCCCAGCCCTTCAGCTACCTTGCAGAAATCTACCGCATCCTCCAGAACCGTCTGAGAGTAGCGCTGTCCGTAGAACAGCGTCTGCCACTGACGCACCATGCCCAGCACGTGGTTGTTGATGACGATCTGAATGATTGGAATATTGTAGCGGCTTGCAGTCGCAAGCTCGTTCATATTCATACGGAAGCACCCGTCACCTGCGATGTTTACACAGATTTTCTCAGGTCTTCCCATCTTCGCACCGATGCACGCTCCCAGACCATATCCCATGGTTCCCAGGCCGCCGGAAGAAAGGAAGGTGCGGGGCTGCGTATAATGATAAAACTGTGCGGCCCACATCTGATGCTGTCCCACATCGGTACTCACAATCGCCTGGCCTTTTGTGATCCGGTCAAGCTCCTCCATCACATAAGGGCAGCTCAGCTGTGTCTCATCATATTTCAGAGGATATTTTTCCTTCAATTCTTTTACATGAGCAGTCCATTCGGGGTGGCTGGCCTGTTCCATACGGCTGTTGAGCTCTGCCAGAACCTGTTTCAGATCACCGACAACAGCCACATCCGCTTTGATATTCTTATTGATTTCCGCCGCATCAATATCAATATGCAGCACCTTTGCATTGCTGGCAAACTTTTTCGCATTGCCCACCACACGGTCTGAAAAGCGCGCGCCCAGAGCAACCAGCAGATCGCATGCGCTCACGCCCAGGTTGGACGCCTTGGTACCGTGCATGCCGATCATTCCGGTATAGAGCGGATCATAACCGTCATAAGCGCCCTTCCCCATCAGGGTATCGCACACAGGGGCATCCAGCTTTTTGGCAAACTCGCGCACTTCGTCAGCCGCATCGGAAATGATCGCACCGCCGCCCAGATAAATAAAAGGTTTCTTCGCGTTTTTGATCAGTTCCAGCGCATTCTCAATATCTTCCGGCTTATATTTGTTGATCCGCTCAGTATCTGCAGGCTCCATCGGTTCAAATTCGCAGGTATTCGCCGTTACGTCCTTGGTAACATCCACCAGCACCGGACCCGGCCGGCCGGATTTTGCGATCTGAAACGCCTTGCGGATCGTCTGTGCCAGGATATTGACATCCTTTACGATATAGCCATGCTTTGTAATCGGCATGGTTACGCCCGCGATATCCACCTCCTGGAAGGTATCCTTTCCCAGAAGGGGCAGATTTACGTTTGCAGTGATCGCCACGATCGGCACGCTGTCCATATACGCGGTCGCAATACCTGTAACAAGATTGGTCGCACCGGGACCGCTGGTCGCCATGCAGACACCCACTTTACCTGTCGCCCTCGCATAACCGTCCGCCGCATGGGCAGCGCCCTGCTCATGGGAGGTCAAAACATGAAAAATTTCATCGCTGTGCTTATAAAGCGCATCGTATACGTTCAAAATGGTTCCGCCCGGATAGCCGAAAACGGTGTCTACCCCCTGCTCCTTTAAACATTCCACGATGATCTCTGCGCCTGTTAATAACATATGTATATTCCCCCGCTTTCTTTACTTTTTGATCTCCAAAACAGCGCCGCGGTTGCCGCTTGTGACCATTTCGCGGTACCTCGCCAGATACCCTGTCGTAACCTTCGGCTCCCTGGGCTGCCATTTCGCCCTTCTTTCCTGCATCTCCTCATCGGAAATCTTCACATCCAGCCTGTTTTCCGGAATGTTAATGCTGATGATGTCGCCCTCTTCCACCAGCGCGATGGGGCCGCCCACCGCCGCTTCCGGAGAAACATGTCCGATGGATGCGCCTCTGGATGCGCCGGAAAAACGGCCGTCTGTGATCAGCGCCACACAGGAACCCAGTCCCATTCCCGCGATTGCGGAGGTAGGATTGAGCATTTCTCTCATACCGGGGCCGCCTTTGGGACCTTCATACCGGATGACCACCACGTCACCGGCCACAATCCTGCCGCCCTTAATCGCTGCGATCGCATCCTCTTCACAGTCGAACACTCTGGCAGGGCCTTCGTGAACCATCATCTCCGGAACCACTGCGCTGCGCTTGACAACGCCGGTATCGGGAGCCAGGTTCCCTTTGAGCACCGCAATGCCGCCTGTCTGGGAATAGGGATTCTCCACGGGACGGATGACCTCGGGATTCTTATTGATACAGCCTGCGATGTTCTCGCCCACCGTCTTACCTGTAACCGTCATCAGATCGGTATGCAGCAGTCCCTTCTTATTCAGCTCATTCATCACCGCATAAACGCCGCCTGCCTCGTTTAAATCTTCCATAAAGGTAGGGCCTGCCGGTGCCAGATGACACAGGTTCGGTGTCTTTGCGGACAGTTCATTCGCGATTTCCATATTCAGTTCCACGCCTGCCTCATGCGCGATTGCAGGCAGGTGCAGCATGGAGTTGGTGGAGCACCCCAGCGCCATATCCACGGTCAGCGCGTTCATGAAGGCATCTTCCGTCATGATGTCACGGGGTTTGATATTCTTTTCAACAAGCTCCATGATCTTCATGCCGGCATGCTTTGCCAGACGGATTCTTTCGGAATAAACGGCGGGAATGGTGCCGTTGCCCTTAAGTCCCATGCCCAGCGCCTCTGTCAGACAGTTCATGGAGTTTGCGGTATACATGCCGGAGCAGGAACCGCAGGTAGGGCATACCTTTTCTTCAAATTCGGCCAGATCCTCCAGCGTCATGGTGCCTGCGGCCACAGAACCTACCGCCTCAAACATGGAGGAAAGGCTCTTCTTTTCCCCCTTTACACGACCTGCCAGCATAGGTCCGCCGGATATAAAAATAGTAGGAATATTCACCCTCGCCGCCGCCATCAAAAGGCCGGGCACGTTCTTATCACAGTTGGGAATGCAGACCAGACCGTCAAACTGATGTGCCAGCGCCATACACTCCGAGCTGTCACAGATCAGATCTCTGGTTACCAGGGGATACTTCATGCCCACATGCCCCATCGCGATGCCGTCGCACACAGCGATCGCCGGAAATACCACGGGAGTGCCGCCCGCCATGGCAACGCCCATTTTCACCGCCTCGGTGATCTTATCCAGATTCATATGGCCGGGCACAATCTCATTGTAAGAGCTGACGATACCGATCAGCGGTCTGTTTCTCTCCTCCTCCGTATAGCCCAGCGCATTAAACAAGCTTCTGTGGGGCGCCTGCTGCACACCCTTTGTTACGTTATCACTTTTCATGTCAAATTCTCCTTTCAGATTCTCTCAGCCAGTAAATCTCCCATCTGCTTACAGCCAACTCTCGTGCAGCCCTCCGACATGATGTCTGCGGTACGGTAGCCGTCCTTTAGTACCTGCTTCACCGCATTCTCAATGGCGTCCGCCTCACTGTCCAGATCGAAGGAATACCGAAGCATCATAGCCGCACTCAATACCGTCGCGATCGGATTGGCGATATCCCTGCCTGCAATGTCAGGCGCGCTGCCGTGGCTGGGCTCATATAAACCAAACTTTGTATCATTTAAGCTTGCAGAAGAAAGCATTCCGATAGAGCCTGTCACCATGCTGGCCTCGTCGGAAAGAATGTCTCCGAACATGTTCTCCGTCAGGATGACGTCGAACTGCGCCGGATCCTTTACAAGCTGCATCGCGCAGTTATCTACCAGCATATGCTCTACGGACACATCGGGATAATCCTTTGCCACCTCGTTGACCACCGCCCTCCAAAGACGGGAGGAATCCAGCACGTTGGCCTTGTCCACACTGGTCACCTTATGCCTTCTCTTTCTCGCAATCTCAAAGCCTTTAATGGCAATTCTTCTGATTTCATTCTCATCGTAGGTCAGCGTATCGACCGCCCTGCGCACACCGTTTTCTTCCACGGTCTTTCTTTCGCCGAAATACAGGCCGCCTGTCAGTTCGCGCATGATCAGCATATCAAAACCTGCCTTGCTGATGTCTTCCTTTAAGGGACAGGCCGCCGCCAGCTCTTCATACAGATAGGCAGGGCGGAGATTCGCAAACAGATTCAGCGCCTTGCGGATCTTTAAAAGCCCGGCTTCCGGCCGCCTTTCCGGCGGCAGCTTATACCAGGGAGAGGTATTGGTGTCTCCTCCAATGGAGCCCATGAGCACCGCGTCCGCCGCCTTTGCTTCAGCAATCGCCTCATCCGTCAGCGGCACGCCGTGCACATCGATGGATGCTCCTCCCATCAGAATATCCCTGAATCTCATTTCATGGCCGTATTTATCCGCCACTTTATTCAAAACTTTTTTTGCTTCAGCCACAATCTCAGGGCCGATCCCGTCGCCGGGAATGCAGACAATATTCAATTCCATTATAAAAACCTCCTCTTCGGGTTACAGTTAAGCTTCATTTTATCGCATCAGCAATACTTTTTCAACTGTTAGCGGGAAAAAAGACCATACCTGTTCGGCATGGTCTTTATAACCTACTGGAATGAAATAATGATCTGGCATTCCTTTTTGGTATGGCTTTTCTATCCCGCTGTGCTTTGATTTTGAAAGCAGGGCAGGATTACAGTGCTTCCTCCCGCACGCGGATATCTCCGTATTCGGTATAGACGCGCACCCCTGCTGTATTTCCCTCCATCTGAATGAAATCAGAACTGTCATCATATTCCTGCGGCTCCACAATTCCCTTCGGCGTATGAATCGTCCCGCATTCCGTATGCAGGCTCACTCCGAATTTATCCATACCTCCCACAAGATTTAAGCTTACAGCGCCATCCTCACTTTCCACCTCCATGCCCAAAGCCTTCTCCACCGTTGCAGACAAGTCTCCATATTGCAGGTAAAAGCCGGCGTTTTCCACACATAAGTTTCCGGTCTTTACCATTCCTTCCTGATTTCTCACGGTCACATTTTTTCCTTCCAGTCTCCCGGCAACCAGCGTTCCACAGCGCATATCCAGATCAAGAGAATCTCCCTCCCATCCGTCCAGCCTGACTTCTCCGTCCACCACGCTCATGTACACCTTTTCTGCCATAAGTTTTCTTTCTACAGAAACATTTCCGTACTGACCGGAAACTGTTACCTGATCCAGCTTCGCTGTATCAGGCATCGTGATCTTCACATAAGGAATTTGAACTGACTGTTGTCCGTCATACCACCAGAAATCTCCAAATCCAAAGACCTGCTTTCTACTGTCAGCCTTACAGTTCTGATTCTCCCGTATTTTCAGCGTCTGATTTTCCAGACTGTACTCCGGCTCCATCCGCTCACCATTCAGGACATATTCCACAGCCCATTCTTTTCCGGATACGATTTCCAGTTTTGCATCTATCAATGCAATGTCCAGATTTTTAACCGCAGCAATTTTTGAATATTCCAGTACATAATCCGGGTTTTCCACAGTCCCGGCATTGCGGTTTTCCTTCACATGGATGCCGTCACTATCATAATAAAAACCGGGAGAACCGCCCATCGCCACCCCTGCGCCCAGGCAAATGCCGCCGACCACAATCGCAGCTGTGGCTGCCATCAGCGCTGTCTTCATCGCCTTACGCTTCATGACTGCTCTCCTCCTCTCTTCCGCTCTGTGCCGCCGCTGCAGCATACCTGCTACTTCCGTGGAAGAAAAGGCCGCCCAGCCAGTTTGCCAGACTGCGCACCGCCCGGATCAGAAAACGGCCCAGCTGCCATACAATCAGACACCCCAGAATTCCGGCTCCTGCCGCCAGCAGACTTGTTCCCAGCACTGCCAGACCGCTGGCCGGCGTAGAAAACACCATGACCAGCCCAAAGCCTATGCCGACCACTGCGCAGAAAATCAGCGCTGCCAGACTAAAAAGCCCGGCAAGAACACATCCGCCTGCTCCCAGCGCCACAGCGATTCCTCCGCCTGCCAGCGCTGCAACCAGCCCCAGCGCGATGCCTCCAATCGCCAACGCCGCCGGCACCAGCACCGGAAGCGCCAGAATAAACAATATTACCGTCGCTATGACCCACCATTTTTTCTTCTTTGTACCGCCGTCCTCATCGCGGACAACTTCTGCATCACTCATTTTTTCCTCCGTTCCCGCACTTTTTGCGTCGTTTCTTCGTTTCTGGGATAAGAATACGGCAGAAAAATAAAGTGCTGACGCAGATTTGAATAAAGCTTTCCAAAATGGTTTCTTAAGAAATTCTAAACCCGGGCAGGCAGGTTCACATACTCCTCCTGCAATAAGTCCGCACCGTCATCCAGAGAAAAACGGGAATCTCAACGAGCGGTACAATGATCTGAAGGTACGGAGTCCAAAACGCCGCCGAACCGATATTCAAAAATTCAAAGCCTGCCATTCAGGTCAGGGTATATAAAAAAGCATTCGGCCCTCCCAAGCCTCCTGAAGGAATAAGAACCCGCAGCCATGCAGTCCAGTCACCACCGATCAGGGTATATAGAAACGTCGGCAGCAGGCACAGAGCAATGGTTCCTCCCAGGGACAGCGTCGTCGTCTTACACGCTGCTGATAAAAGCAGCACCATACTCACTGTCGCCGCCAACGCAAGAAAGCCTGCCAGCATGACTGCAATCTGCATTTCTCCCACATCCAGATACGAAAGACTCACTGCGGTAAATAAAATCTGCAGGGAGGTCTGCCTGCACTCCCAGCCGAAGAGACTGTTGGAAATGACCAGAAATATCGTCATACAGCCTGCAAAGGTCACAGCAGAAATGCTGA
>Ga0129308_1001350_pt1 | contig 26035 bp, 28 predicted proteins | sample L827metagenome_FD_94440 | JGI IMG/M metagenome (GOLD analysis project Ga0129308, IMG submission 94440) | Ring-tailed lemur group fecal microbial communities from Wisconsin, USA - L827 metagenome | ecosystem: Host-associated > Mammals > Digestive system > Large intestine > Fecal | place: USA...
ATCCGTTGTCCCTATACGACATGATGATGGCTCTACCCCTCGGTATGAAAATCCGAGAAACTCTAACTTTCATCATAATAAGAGGTCTAATTTGTGATGTTCTTAAGTTGTGGATAGTGATTTTGAAATATCTAATTTGGTCTATACAGTTGCTTAGACTCTATTATACTCGAAATTTCGATGCTATGGAATTCGCAGCGTTATTTGACGCTTACTCTTTGATGAAGAAAACAGAATGGAAAAAATAAGTAAGATAGGCGATCCGTTAGAGATGCTGAATAGAATCATAAAGTGGGAAATGTTCCGAACCACCCTAAAAAAATCAAAAACGGAGAAGTTCCGGAAGATTGGGAAAGCCTGAAAATTCGCACAAACTTGCCAAAAAGGACACTGATGCACGCTGGGCAAAGAAAGGTAACGAAACGCATTTTGGCTACAAAGACCATGTGAAGTGCGATGCAGAAAGCAAGCTTATCACAAATTACGGAGTTACTGATGCTGCAGTACATGACAGTCAGTGTTGTACAGATCTGCTTGAGCCTACGGACAAGGTATTTTATGCTGACAGTGCATATTCAAGTGAAGAAATTGCAGAAAAGTGATATAATAGACCTGATCAGTAACCTAAAAATGCTGAATGACGCAGGATTTTTCAGGTTACTGAACAGGTCTAATTATCTTGTATCGCAAAAGAAACGGAGATGAAAAAAATGCAGAAAGATTTTTCTAAGGGGAGCGTCGGGAAAATTATTTTATCGCAAGCGATTCCGTTAATGCTTGCGCAGCTTATACAGTTGTTGTACAATGTCATTGACAGGATATACATAGGACACATGAACGACAGCGACAGCGCAGCATTGACAGGCGTAGGATTAACATTTCCGATCATAACATTTATAATAGCTTTTGCGGCGTTATTCGGAATGGGCGGCGTACCGTTATTTTCAATAGCCAATGGAGCGGGGAAAAAAGACGAAGCGGAACGTATCCTCGGCAATTCATGCAGTCTGATCGTTGGTGGTTCTGTTGTATTGATGATTCTGGGGTATGTATTTTGCAAGCCGATTTTGTATTTTTTGGGAGCAAGCGATATTTCTTACGAATACGCTTCATCGTATCTCAGGGTATATTTTATAGGCACAACATTTGCGATGCTTAATACGGGACTTAACGGTTACATAAGCGCACAAGGATTCCCGAAAACAGGAATGCTCACAGTTATGATCGGAGCGTTGGCAAATACGATACTCGATCCTGTTTTCATATTTTTATTTGATCTTGGAGTAAGCGGAGCCGCAGTTGCGACCGTAATAAGTCAAAGTATTTCGACAGTATGGATGATAGCTTTTCTTGTGAAAAAAACGACGCCTCTCAGATTAAAGCCTGAGAACATTCGGTTAAGTATCGATTTGACAAAGCGGATATGCAAACTCGGAGCGTCGAATTTTGTCATGCAGGGGACAACCTGTCTCGTTCAGGCAGCCTGCAATTCAACGTTGCAGGATTTTGGAGGAGATATTTATGTCGGGATCATGACGGTACTTAATTCCATAAGAGATATATTTATGCTGCCTGTCAGCGGACTTGTCAGCGGAGCGCAGCCTGTAATGAGTTTCAACTACGGAGCGAAATTGTATGAAAGAGTAAAAAAGGCGATTCGTTTCAATACTCTTGTCGGAATGATATATACGACAGCGGCATGGGTTACGGTATTTATATTGCCGTCATTCTTTTTCAAAATATTTTCCGATGATGTTTCGCTTGTTGATTCGGGAGTTTCAGCAATAAGAATTTATTTTTTTGGATTTGTATTTATGTCCTTTCAATTTGCGGGACAATCGACCTTTCAGGCGTTAGGGGACGCAAAACACGCTATTTTCTTTTCTCTGTTGAGGAAAGCGATAATCGTTATACCGCTTACACTTATATTGCCGAGACTTGGAATGGGCGTAAATGGAGTATTTGCAGCCGAACCGATTTCAAACGCTGTGGGAGGTATCGCCTGCTATGCCACAATGCGTAAAAAGATTTACAGAAAGCTTGATAAATAATTCACAAATTGTGCCGAGCGTAATTATACATTATTCATAATAATCAGAGGTACTATTTGTATTTTTGTACAAATTTTGTAATACATATTATGTTTCACTTGACGTATGTGTTCGGATAAGGTATAATTAAAGAAGAAATATTTGGAACGTAATGGGGAAGCTTTGCGATTTTTGTTGAAAAAAGTCGGAAAAGCTCCCGAGATGTGAAATTTGATCGGAGGAATGGCTATGAAAAAATTATTGATCGGAATTTTATCAGCAGTTCTTTGTACTGCATCATTATCCGCATTGCAGCCGATCTGCAATGAAGCTGCGATAGCGGCATCATCAGCAGACGGAAAGATTTCCGCCGAGCTTAGCGAAAAGTTGTCCCAAGCGGACAGCGGAGAAATACCCGTATGGATATGGCTTGCAGATAAAGACAAACCTGATTTTGACGCGCTTGCCGAGGAGCAGACAGCTCCGCGGACAGAGGCTGAGGCTGAAAAATATTATGCGCTTTCCGAGGCGGAACGCGTCGATCTGCTAAAGGCTGCAAAGCTTGAAATAGCGCATGAATACTATCAGAATAAAAATAATGCGTTTGTCAAAGCGCAGGGTATCGCAAAGGAGAGCATAATTTTTTTTAGTGAATTAACTCCTTCTATCGTGTGCAGACTGTCAGCGGACGAGATAAGAAGCGCAGTCGAAAACGAAAGCGTTGTGAGCATAAATCTGTATGAAGAAAATCCCGAAGTAGAAGTTCCCACAGAGTCCGAACCGAAGATGACGAAAGAGGAATTTCTTGATATGGTGATTTCCGAAAACGAAGATTTTTCGGACGGCGGTTTTGTTTACCGAGGAGATCTGAAATTCGACGCTGTTCCCGACGGCAACGGCTTCGACCTTGTTGTATACGGCATAAAGCAGGAGCATTATACACGTAATGTGGGCGTATCGAGAGAATGCCTGAAATTCGATGTGCAGAATTACATTGTAGGCTCAACGCCCGAGTTTTACAGTGGCTGCTTTATGACTGTAAAGTCGGGGGAAACGGCGGCTCACAGCGACCTCAGCTTCGGAATGGTGTGCTACGTTGAGGACGTACTGCCGGGATTCCCTGAGCCTGCGCAGGACATCATAGAAGCTTCGTTGTACAAGGATATTGATATAGCGCCGTACATTTACTCTGAGATAACTCCGGGGGACGTTGATAACGACGGAACAATATCCGCATCGGACGCGTCGCTTGTTCTCAGGGCATACGGGTACTCGTCTACGGGCAAGGCGATCACGCTTAATAATGATATGTGCGATTACAACGGCGACGGTGTAATAGATGCCGCAGATGCTTCGGCGATACTTACAAAGTATGCTGAGCTTTCTACAAGCTGATAATATAATTAAAAAAGTCTCCGCATTCGGAGACTTTTTTATTTTTAATTTTTATCTTCTTTTTCGTCATCATTTTTCTTTGCAGGCGGAGCAGGCGTTTTCACGGCAACGGGTTCGGGAAAGTAGTCTTTTGTATCGGATGACATATTTTTCCCCTCGAGGCGATATTCGATAAATTCCTGTAGAAGCGAGTAAAGGACTGCAAATATGGGAACTCCCAGTATCATGCCTGCGAAGCCGAACAGTCCGCCGCCGACAAGTATGGAGAAAAGCACCCAAAATGCCGAAATACCCGTAGACTGTCCGAGAATTTTAGGACCGATAACGTTTCCGTCAAGCTGTTGGATAATGAGTATCAGGATAAGGAACGGTATGACCTGCTTTGGCGAAGCCACCAAAAGAAGGAACGCGCTTGGTATTGCGCCGATGAACGGACCGAAAAACGGGATAATATTTGTAACGCCGACGATAACCGAAATAAGAACGACAAAATCGAGCTTCATGACTGTCATGCTGATGAAGCACAGGCAGCCGATAATTATGGAATCAACGATTTTTCCCGAAATAAAGCCGCTTATGGAGGAGTTTGTCTGCGCGCAAATTCTGAAAAAGGTCTTTGCTGCTTTAGAGGGAAGAATAGCGCAGGAGATTTTTTTCATCTGAGCCTGAAAGTGTTCCTTGCCGTAGAGAAAATAGACTGCAACGATAATTCCTATCAGAAAATCCTTGATAGCCACGATGAATCCGAGGGTACTGTCGGTTATTTTTACCATAATATCGCCGATTTTCGGAACGATATTATTTATGAACTCCATTATGGTCTTTTCGATATTATTTATCTGATTGTTGACCTCAGTGAGCAGCTCGGGATATTTAACAAGAATGGAATCTATCCATTTTTTAAAGTTGCTGAGGTAAGTGCCGATGTTGTTGATAATGCTCGTAATGCTCTCAAAGACCTGCGGCAGGATAATTGACGCTAAAGCCGCAATAGCCGCAAGAAACAGCAGCATGGCAATACTGAGCGATATTATGCGGTTCAGTTTGAAATGTGGCTTGTTTTTTTCCGTCAGTTTTTTCAGCCTTTTTTCAAACCATTTCATGATAGGGTTGACCAGATATGCAATTACCAGTCCCCAAGTTATCGGAGCTATTATCGAGAGAAACTTTTCAATAAAGTCTCCCAGTCCCGTGAAGTTGAACAGAAGCGCGTATACTACAAGGCAAGCCGTAAAGGTCAGCACGGTATATACGGAAATGGTGGTGTATTTGGTGTTCCAGTTTATTTTCATTTGTTCACTCCCATGATTTTATTTGACTTAAATTTTAATATAGGCAACTTCTAAAAACCTGTTTGATTAAGCAAAAATCAGATAGGTGCGGCAGAGGCAAGGAAAGTGCCCGACGGCGGGCTGTCGCCCTCCGAGGGTGCTTGACACTGCATATGCCGTGCATAGCTGATTTTTGTCAAAAGAGGTTTTTAGAGGTTGCCTATGTACATTATATCACTTTTCCGAAGTCAATGCAAGTTTATTTAAAAATTTTCTTGCAATTATCACGAAGCTGTGATATAATAATAACAAGATACGACAAATAAAAAGAATAATGTTGCTTGTCGGGGAGAATGAATATGTATTATTTGAAAACGTCTGCCGCATTTGATTCGGCGCACTTTCTTAAAGGCTACGAGGGCAAATGCGCCAATATACACGGTCATCGCTGGACTGTAGAAGTCAGTATAAAAGGCGAGGAGCTTCAGAACGACGGTACAAAGCGAGGAATGCTTATTGATTTCGGCGACTTGAAGAAAAAAGTCCGCAGCCTTGCCGACAGCTTCGACCATGCCCTTATTTACGAAAAGGGCAGCCTTAAATCCGCAACAGCCGAGGCTCTTAAAGGCGAGGGCTTTGCTATGATAGAAGTTCCGTTCAGACCTACCGCCGAGAATTTTGCCCGTCACTTTTATGAACTGCTGTCCCTTGACGGACTGCCGATATGTTCCGTAACCGTATATGAAACTCCCGATAACTGCGCCGTCTATGAGGCGTGAGAGCAATAAATCAATAGAGGTTCGGGATATTCGGAGGTCTTATGAAAACAAGCGAATTGAATATATTATCAAAAGAATATGTTATTGAACATGGAACGTATTTTGATGATGAAAGGTTTTCGTTTGAGTCTTATTGGGAAAACGGTTTTAATCACTACGAAAGACTTTTTTATACAAATGAAAACGGTGAGAAAGCACCGTTTACCGGATTGCTCTATGAGTTGTATCCGAATGGTCTTGTATCAGGATACAGTTTTTACAAAGGTGGATATGAAGAAGGACAAAACGTCGATTTTTACGATACAGGTGTTATTTCTAAATATATTTGCTTTCATAAAGCTACCGTAAAGGCATTGATCATAAAATGGTTCAGGAACGGCGCTATCAGTGAAGTGACGGAATTAACCGACCATGGAAGACATAAAAAGTTTATTGAATATGATGAAAACGGCAATATTGTAAAGCAAGGCGAGGTGTAATGTACGATTGATATAGACAAAATGCAGGATAATTTCTTGAAATTGCAAAATGAACTGAGAAAAAAGATAAACTGTAATGATACTTTTAATGTTAGTGAGATCGGTACGATAGCAGGCGTTGATCTTGCCTATTGGAAACAAAACGGCGAAGAATACGCAGTCTGCTGTATTGTTTTGATAGACTTTGATACGCATAAGGTCGTTGAAAAAAAGCATTTCAGCGGAAAAATCGAAGTACCATATATGCCCGGATTTCTTGCATTCCGTGAGTTGCCTCTTGTGCTGAAAACGGCTGAATTGTTGGAGAACGAGCCTGATATTTATATGTTTGACGGCAACGGGTATCTTCACCCACGAAATATGGGTATCGCAACTCACGCTTCCTTCTATCTCAACAAACCGACTATAGGAGTTGCGAAAACCTATTTCCGTGTGGATAAAAAGACCGATTATATCGAACCTGATAAAACAGCAGGTAGTTTTACAGATATTATCATAAATGAGGAAGTTTATGGCAGGGTTTTACGTACTCATGATAATGTTAAACCTGTGTTTGTTTCGATTGGAAATAATATTTCTCTTGATACAGCGGTGAAAATTACAATGAGTTTAGTAGAAAAGGAAAGCCATATTCCTATTCCTACGAGATTTGCTGATTTGGAAACTCATATTGAGAGAAACAATCTTATTGGCAAAAGCATTTTATGAGTGCAGATATATACCCATTAAAAATGACGGAGGATATATGAACACTAACCAAAACCAATTCGGAAACAAAAGGCTTGCCAAGCTTGCATTAGAGAATACAGCGTTCAAAAACTGCCGTGAAGATATGTCCGATATAAACTTTGAGATCGGCAAAAGCAGCTACACTGCAAAAATATTCGGCTTTATAGTCTTGTTTGCTATTTTCTTCGGAGTACGAATCACTGCAAGACGTTATGTCGGAAATCCGGATATGACATTCTCTGTTGGTGACATTATATTCTGGTGCTTCATAGCGGCGATCGGTATACTCGTTGTTGTATCTGTGATCCGTGAGAAGAATAAGCCGACAATCTCTGTTTCGGGTAAAACTATATTCTACAACGGAAATTGCTGGACGAGTGACGAGATTTCATGTGTTAAGTGCGGCAAGTGGTTTGAATATATAGACGTTTATTCCAACGGCAAAAAGATAATATCTTTTCCTTGGGAAAAGGATAATTCGGAACTTTTTATTGCGTGGACGAAAAAATGCGGAATACCGTTTGAGGATAAACGCAAAAAAGCGTCCTGATTACGATTCAAAGAGGTAGAAAATGAAATATTCCATAGCAGAAAAATTTGTCAGCATAAACGGCGAAGGCACGAGGGCAGGGGAGCTTGCGGTATTTATACGCTTTAGCAGGTGCAACCTTAGCTGTACGTATTGTGATACGAAGTGGGCGAATACCGACGGCTGCGAAACGGAGCAGCTTTCTCCCGAGCAGATAGCGGGCTACGTTTACGGCACGGGCGTTAAAAATGTTACTTTGACGGGCGGCGAACCTCTTTTGCAGGAGGAGCTTTATACCCTTATCGAAATGCTTTCCGAGCAGGGGAACAGCGTTGAAATAGAGACAAACGGCAGTATTTCCATAGCCGAACTGAGCGGAAAAAAATACCGACCTATATTTACTCTTGACTATAAGCTGCCCGACAGCGGCATGGAATCGGCAATGGAGCTTGGAAATTACAGTTATCTTCAAGCGGAGGACACGGTAAAATTTGTTTCGGGAAGTCTTTCCGACCTTGAACGCGCTGTTGAAATTATTGAAAAATACGAGCTTACAAAAAAATGCAGCGTGTACATAAGTCCCGTGTTTGGAAATATTGATCCTGCCGATATAGTGGAATTTATGAAAGACAAGCGACTTAACGGCGTGAAGCTTCAATTGCAGCTTCACAAATTTATCTGGGATCCCGAGGAGAGGGGCGTATAATATGGATAAGGAAAAAATCGAATATCACATACGAGGACTTCTTGAAGCTATAGGCGAAGACCCCGACCGTGAGGGACTTGCGGAAACTCCGAAGCGTGTAGCGGCTATGCTTGAAGAAGTTCTCGAGGGTACGGCGTATTCCAATCACGAAATTGCCGAAATGTTCGGAAAGACCTTTACAGCCGAGCAGTCGGACGCCGAAGAAGCGGTCGTAATGAAAGATATAACGGTTTTCAGCTATTGCGAGCATCATATGGCGTTAATGTACGATATGACGGTAAACGTTGCGTATATCCCGAGGGGACGAGTTCTCGGTTTAAGCAAGATCGCAAGAATATGCGACATGGCGGCAAAGCGGCTTCAATTGCAGGAACGTCTCGGACGGGATATAGCGGAGATAATATCCGAGGCGGCAGGTTCTCCCGATGTGGGCGTGAAGATAACAGGCTCTCATAGCTGTATGACGGCTCGGGGAATACGTAACGCCTCCGCCCGTACAGAAACAAGAACTTATACGGGAGCGTTTAAAAATAACCGCGATCTACAAAAATTACTCGATTGAGGTGTGATATGAAAGCATTGGTATTGTTCAGCGGCGGAGTAGACAGCGCGACATGTCTTGGGCTTGCAGTAAAGGAATACGGGGCGGAGAACGTTATCGCCCTTTCGATATATTACGGTCAGAAGCACGATAAGGAAATACAGGCGGCTCGGAAAATTGCGGAATATTACGGCGTAACGCTGAAAACTCTTGATCTGACTAAAATATTTGCCGATTCGGACTGCTCGCTGCTTGTCGGCTCGGACAGAGATATTCCGCAGGAAAGCTATGCCGAACAGCTTAAAAAGACGGACGGCAAGCCTGTTTCGACATATGTACCGTTCAGAAACGGTCTGTTTATTTCTTCGGCGGCAAGTATCGCCTTATCAAACGACTGCGGAGTTATTTATTACGGAGCGCACAGCGACGATGCGGCAGGCAACGCCTATCCCGATTGCTCGTCGGCGTTCAACAATGCCATGAACGACGCGGTATACATCGGCAGCGGAGAACAGCTTCGGATAATTGCGCCGTTTGTGGAGCTTACCAAAGCGGACATTGTAAAAACGGGACTTGAACTGGGCGTTCCATACGAGCTGACATGGAGCTGCTACGAGGGAGGGGACAAGCCCTGCGGCGTGTGCGGAACGTGTCGTGATCGAATAGCGGCTTTTGAAGCTAACGGAACGATCGACCCATTACTACAGTAATAAGGAGAGTAAAAAATGGCAGGCAGAACAGAAAACGAAAACGGCAGCATTACGCTTTTAGGTAATCAGAATACGAAATATCCCTCGGATTATTGTCCCGAGGTGTTGGAGACTTTTCCTAACAAGCACCCCGACAGGGATTATTTTGTAAAATTCAACTGTCCCGAGTTCACCAGTCTTTGCCCTATTACGGGACAGCCTGATTTTGCGGCGATATATATATCTTACGTGCCGTCGGAGAAAATGGTTGAAAGCAAGTCGTTGAAACTGTATCTTTTCAGTTTCAGAAATCACGGCGACTTTCATGAGGACTGCGTAAATATTATTATGAACGACCTTATAAAGCTCATGTCTCCTAAGTATATCGAGGTGTGGGGGAAATTCCTGCCGCGCGGAGGTATTTCCATAGACCCGTACTGCAACTATGGTCAGACGGGAACGAAGTGGGAGCAGGTAGCGTGGGACAGGCTCACGCATCACGACCTGTACCCCGAAGCTATTAATAACAGATAATGAATAAAAATTGATTTACGGCATAAAATAACCCTGTACGCAGGTACAGAGGAGGTAGGAGGAAATTATGGATAAATTTGATATGCCCGTAGGTCTTGGAATGGCGTTGGCTATGAATCCCGAGGCGATGCAGAAGTTTGCCATGCTGCCCGATGAAAAAAAGTGGCAGGTAGTAAGCGGAACTCATGCTGTTGGGTCGCGTGACGAAATGAGACAATATGTTGAAAATATTATAACCGCATACTAATGAAAAAAACGTCCCCGACAAAGAAAGTCGGGGACGTTTTGTTTTGCAAATCAAATTGTGTCCATTCTCTCAGGCTCATCATGGGCGTGTTCGTAGTCGTATTCGGGGGTGCGTTTATGAACGGGAAAGGTATCTCGGGAGTTCATGTCAATATCGGTCATCTCGTTCGAGCTGGTTTTTATGATGCGTTCGTAATTCTGTTGAAATTCGTCTTTTATTTCACGCTGTTTTTTGTCGAACTCCTGATTGAAGCAGCGTTCGTTAAAATGAGGAAATCCTGCCTGCGTTTCAAGATATTCGTACCTTTTGTTAGCGTATACTGTAAGAACGCAGAAAACGACTGAAAGGATAAACAGAAGCCTGTTTAAGCTCAATCCGGTCATCAATCCGCCGAAGAATATATCAAGGAACGAACCGCTCATAACATCGAAAATTGCGCTTATAAGCTGTAATATAACGGCATAAAATGCAAAGCTGTTTTTGTGCTTGTAGCAGGAAAGAACTCCGCAGGCAACAAGTCCGCATTTCAGTATGATCGTGTCAAGTAAAAGTAAGATCACATTTACGCTCGGTATCATGAAGCCTGAAACTAAACATATAAAAGCATAAGATAGATAAACAGCTACATATAATATAGAGAGCCTGTTGTAGGTTTTTGTGATACGCCGCATTTCTGCGCCGTTTTTTGCCATTTCGTCCAAAAATGTCACTTCTTTCTGTGGTTGCGTATAATATCAAATGTTTGAGTAACGGAAAAATTCAGTCATATCTCGTCCATTTTCCCATAGCCGTGATTATTGCCGACCGTAGGAGCTGCGTTAAGATTCTCTGTTTCATTTACGGCAGTTTCCATACGCTTTTCGCAGTTTTGTTGATATTCCGATTTTTTATTTGTCTGAACGGCATCGAATTTCTTCTCCTCAAATTTCTCGTTGAAATAGGGGAATCCGGGCTGTTCCTCCAGATATTTATATTTCTTGTTTGTGAATATAATAACAACACCGGCGAATATACATAAAAACAGAAGCGCAAAATAGAGAACGCGGAAGCCTGTGAAAGTAACAAATCCGCTGTCGCAGGCTGCCATAATAATGCTGCAAAAGCTTATGATGATTGTGAACAAAGAGTATATGCTCTTGTGCTTGTAGCACGCGCCGTAGCCGAAAACCACCGTAGCGACTTTGAATATAATTCCGTCAAGGAGAATAGGGAGCGGCGATGTACTCGAGTTCGAGATCGCGTCAAATGATTCGCTGACATAAATCAGACCGAATAGCACATAGAATATACTGATTATGTTATATATTTTTTTGCACCGCTTTAGCTCTCCGTAGTTTATCGTCATTTCTGAGAATGTATCATTATATGTTTTCATAATTTTTCCTTTCACGTTTTGCCGTATCACGGCATATATTTAATCAGAGGGCTTACACATCGGCAATATTTGTAACGATTCCGACAGATGAAATGTCGATGTGTCCGAATGACGGTCTTGTACCGTCGTGGGGACATGACGCGCTGCCGGGATTGAGGATATACAGTCCGTCCTCGAATTTATTGAAGCGGACGTGAGTGTGACCGTACAGCACGATGTCGCAGCCGTTTTCCTTTGCGGTTCGTTTGATTATTTCGAGGTCGCTTTTGACGGCGAACAGATGACCGTGAGAAGCGAAAATCTTGTGTTCACCGACAGGCAGGACGGCAAATCCGGGACTGAGACTGCCCCAATCGCAGTTGCCTGCTACGTGTATGATTTTTTGGGTAAACTCGGGGTGTTCGCTGATAAAGCCGTCAAGCTCACGTTCGCCGTCGCCCAAGTGTATGAACCAATCGGCGTCGGAGTTCCGCAGGAAAACGGTATCTATCGCCTGTCTGCTGCCGTGAGTATCGGAAATCGCAATAATTCGCATAAATAAAAACCTCCGAAGTAGAGAACCTGTTCCGTACAGTTAAGGAGCGAGTTCTGAAATTTTCTTTAATTATAACATATTTTTAAATTGGTGTCAAGGAGGAACTTATATGAATAACAATATCGACAAGAATCAGCTTCAGGGACTTCTCAATGTGGTAAGCAAAAAGATCGGCATTCCCCCCGAACAGCTCAAAAAAGAGCTGGAGGAGGGCAAGTTCGACAGCGCGTTATCGGCAATGAGTCCCAACGAGTCGGCGAAATTCCAACAGGCGGTGAAGAACCCGAAGCTTATCGAAAAGCTTATGAGTACTCCGCAGGCAAAGGCTCTGTATAACAAAATAAGCGGCGGAAAATAGGTGATATTTTGGACGATGTAATGGGTAAGATAACCGATATTCTAAAGGACGAGGAGAGCCTCCGTCAGCTTTCGGAGCTGGCGGAAATGCTCAAATCGGGGGACGTTTCCGAGACAGCTCCCGAAACGGAGCAGTGCGAAAAACCGAAAAATACCGAGTGTTCGGGAGAAATGCCCGATATGGAGATGATGTTGAAGCTCACGAGCCTTGCGGGAGCAATGAACAGCAGCGACAAGAATACGGAGCTGCTGCTTGCGCTTCGTCCGCATCTGGGTTCGGCAGCACAGCAGCGGCTTGACAGAGCGGTGAAGCTTCTGAAACTGATCTCGGTATACGAATTGGCAAAGGAATCGGGAATGCTGAATAATTTGATTTAATTATGACAGGGAGGTTGGAGTGTGTCTGTTTACGAAAAGTGCAGAGAGGATAAAAAAGGAGTACAGGCAGCTCCGAAGACGGCAGGAACAGAGAGGAAACCGCAGAATACAGGGAACGACCTTATTGCAGGGATCGACAGGGATACGCTGCTGACAGCGGCGGTAATGCTTCTCATGATAAGAAACGGAGGCGATATTCGATTGATATTGGCTCTCGGATATATTATAGTAGGCGGTGGAAAAAAATGAGTACGGAAATGATATTTTATCTTGTCTGCGGAACAACGGCGGCGATAATGCTGATATACTACATAAAAAGGAGAAGGCGGCTTATTTCCGCTTTTTTCGGCGTATTTTCGGGACTTGCTGCGCTTTTTCTCATGAATCGTTTCGGCGGCGCGATAGGCGGCGATCTGCCGCTTAACGCTTTCAACGTCTGCGGAAGTATGCTGTTGGGTATACCATTTGTAGCGTTGATGATAATTATAAAATATTTATAAAATTTTTCGAAAAAGATTGACTTTTTGTATAAAATATGCTATAATAAATATATAGGTATGGTTGGTCGTGAAAAATAATTATCCAAGCTTGCTTCATTTATTATGAATACGGAGTAGCTGCGGATAACAGTGCAGAACAGCAAAGGCGGTGAAAATTTTGAATGCGGTCGATATAATTAACAAAACAAAGAAAAAAGTTCCGCTTACGGACGAGGAGATAAAGTACCTCGTAAACGGCTATACTTCGGGAGAAATACCCGATCATCAGATGTCGGCGTGGCTTATGGCGGTGTGTCTGAACGGTCTTACCGAGGAGGAAACGGTTTCCCTGACGCTTGCGATGCGTGACAGCGGAGATATACTTGACCTGAGCTGTATCGGGAAAATTACCGTAGATAAGCACAGTACGGGGGGAGTAGGCGACAAAACAAGCCTTATCATAGGACCTGCCGCCGCTGCCTGCGGAGTTGCCGTGCCGAAAATGTCGGGTCGGGGACTTGGTCACACGGGCGGAACTATCGACAAGCTCGAAAGCATAGACGGTTTCCGTGTCGAGCTGCCGTTTGCTGAATTTGCCGAGATAGTCAATAAAACGGGATTCTCGATAATTTCGCAGAGCGGAAAGCTTTGCCCTGCGGATAAGAAAATCTATTCCCTGCGAAATGCCACGGGAACGGTGGACAGCATTCCGCTGATATGCGCAAGCATTATGAGTAAAAAGCTCGCTCTTAATGCGGACTGCCTGTTGCTTGATGTGAAGTGCGGCAGCGGCGCATTTATGAAAACTCCCGAAGACGCCGAAAAGCTCGGCAGACTTATGGAGAAGGTCGGCAGGGCGGCAGGAAAGAAAGTCCGTGCGGTCGTGACCGATATGGATACGCCGTTGGGCTGCTGTATAGGAAATTCCTTGGAAGTCAGGGAGGCTGTCGAACTGCTTCAAGGCAAGGTCAAAGGGCGGCTTTACGAAGTCTGCATGGAGCTGACGGCAAATATGCTTGAACTTGCAGGAAAAGGCAGTCTGTCGGAGTGCAGGGCTATGGCTGAGGAAGCTGTTTCATCGGGCAGGGCGTTGGCTGTTCTTAAAGAAACGATCGGACTACAGGGCGGAGACAGCAGGATATGCGACGACGCAGGTCTTTTTAAAACGGCTAAATACAGCCATGTCATATATGCGCCGAGGGACTTCGAGGTAGTTTCGGTGAACGCCGAGGAGCTTGGTATGGCAAGCCTGCTTTTAGGGGCAGGAAGAATCAACAAGGACGACGAAATAGACTATTCTGCCGGAATCGTACTGGAGTTTGAGCTTGGCGACAAAATTTCGATGGACGCTCCGCTCATGACGCTTTATTCGGACAGTGTAAGCGATTTTTCCGAGGCGGCTCTGAGGGCGTATAACGCTTTGACTTTTAAAACTCTCACGGGAGTGGCGTTGACATAATTATTTTAATAACTTGACAGCTTGCACAAAATATGTTATAATAAATGTATTTATTTTAGGAGGTATAGACCAATGGGACTTAAAGAAACAGTTATCAACATTGCCGAGAAAGTCGGAGATACCGTTGATAAGGGTATCACCATGAGCAAGGACAGCTACAATAAAATGGCTGAAAAGAACCGTATCAAGAAAGAGCTGAACCGTCTTAATACGGAGATAAATAATATTTTTGTTTCTGTGGGCAGAAAGCTTTATAATGAAGATCCCGAGAACGAAAAGTTCAGAACGGTTTTCGGAGAGGTGAAGTCCAAGGAAACGGAAATTGCCGAGCTTAAGCAGCAGCTCAGCGTAATCGAGGGAGCGACAGTATGTTCCGTATGCGGTGAAACTGTGCAGAAAGGCGAGGCGGCATGTTCAAAGTGCGGCGCAAAGGTCGAGGCGGAGAGCGAAAAAGCCGAAGTTGAAATTGTTGAGGCGGAAGAAGTGCTTTATTGCAGTCAGTGCGGAGCAAAGCTTGACGGCGGCGCAAGATTCTGTCATCAATGCGGAGCTAAAGCATCGAATTGATCTTGCCGTAAATTGATTATCAGCGTCGGTATGTATATATCGGCGCTTTTTGTTTTTTCGGATATAGCGTCGTTTGAGACTATGACTGATTATTGTGATTTGAACATTTGTTGAAAGTAAATTAGCAAGATTTGACCGATTAAATAATTTATAGCAAAAAACGACTTGAAATGTTCACAAAAACGTAATAAAATATAAATAACAGAAAACGAGATTCATGAAAAAGTTTTTGGATAAAATGTGAATCGGTAAACATAAATATCCAAAAGCTTTGAAATGATCTCATCTCCATACTGCATCGGAGGGGAGGCGGCACAATGCCGCTGCGATAGCAGTAAAAACGCTGCGTACAGCAGCAACCACGTTCAATCAAACGATCGGCTCTGAAAAGAGCCAAAGAAAGCGAGGAATGATATACATGAAAAATGGCTTTTTCAAAAAATTAGTCACAGGCATGGTAAGCGGACTTATGTGCTTGACATTGCTCCCTAAAGTGCCGACTTCCTCTTATGCGGCAAATGTTGGCGACAAGCTCAGCGTCGGCAACGGTATGAATCAGCATAAGGGCAATTGCGACGGTTACAGCTACGAGGTCTGGATCGACCAGACAGGCGGCAGCGGCTCTATGACGCTCGGCGAGGGCGCATCATTTAAAGCAGAGTGGAGCGCAAACGTTAGCGCAGGTAACTTTCTTGCACGCCGCGGCTTGGACTTCGGTTCTCAGAAGAAAGCTACCGATTATCCGTACATAGGTTTGGACTATGAAGCCGACTATCGTCAGACGGGCAGCGCAAACGGTAACTCTCGTCTTTGCGTATACGGCTGGTTCCAGAACAAGAATGCCGGCAACGTACCGCTCGTAGAGTATTACATCATCGAGGACTGGGTAGACTGGTGTCCTGACGCTAACGGTAAAATGGTAACTATCGACGGCGCGCAGTACAAGATCTTCCAGATGGATCACACAGGTCCGACTATCAACGGCGGCAGCGAGACATTCAAGCAGTATTTCAGTGTTCGTCAGCAGAAAAGAACTTCGGGTCACATTACTGTTTCCGATCACTTCAAGGCATGGGCTGATCAGGGCTGGGGCATCGGTAATCTTTACGAGGTTGCTCTGAATGCCGAAGGTTGGCAGAGCAGCGGCGTTGCAGACGTCAAAAAGCTTGACGTTTACACCGATCCCAACGCGGGTCCGAGTAACCCCGGAACGCCTTCAACCCCTTCAACTCCTTCTGTTGAACCCGATTCAAAGGGCTACTATTTCAACGAGGATTTTGAAAGCGGTTCGGGCGACTGGGCTTCGAGAGGAAGTACGACCCTCACTTCCGACAGCAGCAATTACTACAGCGGCAAAAAGTCCATACTCGTAACAGGCAGAGAAGATACATGGCAGGGCGCGGCGATCGCCCTCGATCCCAAAGCATTCGTTCCCGGAAACACCTACAGCTTCGGTACTGCTATTCTCCAAAAGAGCGGTTCTACAGAGGAAGCTAAGCTCACTCTCCAGTATACCCTTAACGGCGAGGAGAATTACGATACAGTAGCTTCCGCAGACGCAGCGAGCGGCAAGTGGACTAAGCTTGAGAATACAGCTTACACAATTCCGACAGGAGCATCTGATCTTCTCCTTTACGTTGAGACTGACAGCACAAACGATTTCTATATCGACGCTGCTACAGGCGCAGTAGAGGGTACTTCCGTTAATATCACAACAGGCGGCGGAACGGTTTCAGGCGGCAGCACGGTAGAACCTTCAAATCCCGACAATCCTCCTGTTGACGTCAGCGACGCAGGTCTTAAAGACATTTTCTCAAAGTATTTCAGATTCGGCACATGTGTAAGCCCCAACGAGCTTAACACAGGCGCAGACTTTATCAAGAAGAATTACAACAGCATTACTCCCGAGAACGAGCTTAAACCCGACGCTCTTCTTCAGCAGCAGGCTTCAATTTCGGGCGGCGACAACAATCGCGCAGCAGTTTCTCTCAGCAGAGCTGCTCAGACGCTTAAATTCTGCGAGGACAATAACATTCCGCTCCGTGGTCATACTTTCGTATGGTACAGTCAGACTCCCGATTGGTTCTTCCGTGAGGGATTCCAGAGCAACGGCGCATATGTTTCCGCTGATACTATGAACAAGCGTCTTGAAAACTTCATTAAGGATACATTTGATGCACTCGCTAAGGAGTATCCTAAGCTTAACGTATATTCCTACGACGTATGTAACGAGCTTTTCCTCAATGACGGCGGCGGACTTCGTCCCGCAGGCGACGCAGGTTCGGGCGGTTCAAACTGGACACGTATTTACAGCGACGACAGCTTTATCATCAACGCATTCAAGTATGCAAGAAAGTACGCTCCGGCAGGCTGTAAGCTCTACATCAACGATTACAACGAATATATCCCTGCAAAGACAAACGACATTTACAACATCGCAATGAAGCTTAAGGAACAGGGTCTCATCGACGGTATCGGAATGCAGTCCCACCTTGACGTAGGTTATCCCTCTGCTTCAGTTTATAAGACAGCTCTTGAAAAGTTCCTCAGCACAGGTCTTGAAGTTCAGATAACAGAGCTTGACATCACTGTTTCAGGCAGCGACACAGCAGGTCAGAGCGCACTTTACAAGGCTGTTTTTGAAATGGCTATGAAGAATTCGGCTAATATCCCCACAGTTACGATCTGGGGTACATGCGATAACTACAGTTGGCGTGCAAGTCAGAATCCCCTCCTGTTCAGTCAGGGTTATAAGCCCAAGGACGCTTATAATGCGATCGTAGGTCTTGTAGATCCTTCTGATATAGGCGCACCTTCCGACAACCCCGAACAGCAGCCTACAGACCCTGTTGTAAAGCCTACAGATCCCGACAGCAAAGTTACTCTCTGGGGTGATGCAAACTGCGACGGGAAAGTTAGTATTGCAGATTCTACGGCTATTTTGCAGGCTCTTGGAAATCCTGACAAATACGCATTGTCAGCTCAGGGCGCAATAAACGCTGACGTTTATATGCCCGGCAGCGGTATTACATCTTTGGATTCACTTTCTATACAGAAGCTTGACGCTAAACTCATTGATAAACTTCCCGAGGGCGAGGCAGTATCGACTCCCCAGTCTACAACTCCTCCCTCACAGCCCGATACAAAAGTAAACTATTTTTCAAGCTCTTTCGATTCGTCGGCTGACGGTTGGGCAGGCAGAGGCGACGCCTCAGCAGTTCTCGATTCCGACAACTACTATTCGGGTAAGTCGCTTTTTATAAGCGGACGTACCGATAACTGGCACGGCGCAGCCCTTGAACTTGATTCAAGCGAATTTGTTCCCGGAAATTCTTACAGCTTTTCCGCAGCAGTAATGCAGAAAAGCGGTTCGACCACAGCAATGAAAATGACCCTCCAGTACACACTGAACGGCGAGGATAACTATGACGAGGTCGCTTCCGCAGACGTTAAAAGCGGCGAGTGGACCAAGCTTGAAAATACTTCCTTTAGTATTCCTACAGGCGCAGAAAATATGATACTCTACTTTGAAGCTCCCGACAGCCTTACAGACTTCTATGTTGATGAGGTACAGGGCGCAAAGGAAGGCACAAAGTCCTCAGTAACTACAGGAAAGGGTACTGTTGCAGCAGGAACAACTGCTCCTCCTGTTAAGCCCTCGGTTGACGGCGTTGACATTTCATGGATCGACCCTACAAAGCCTATGGTAGCAATTTCCTTTGACGACGGCGCATCTCCGGCTACAGGAAACAGAATCGTAAACGCGCTTGATAAATCGGGATTCCATGCAACATTCTTCTATGTTGGCGATTGGATCAAGGGTTCAGACGGTGAAAACGAAGTTAAGAACGCTTACGCAAAGGGCATGGAGATAGCAAACCACACAACATCTCACCCCTATCTTACACAGAAATCCGCATCTGAGATACGCTCAGAGGTAGATACGACATTCAACAAGTTAAAGAACATAACGGGCGCAGAGCCTTCAAAGCTCCTCAGACTTCCCTATCTTGCATCGAATGCGACTGTTCAGTCAACACTTAACGACTACGGTCTTATCACATGTTCGATAGACACTCAGGACTGGAACGGCGCGTCCAAGGATCAGATCGTTAATACTATCAAGAGCGCAATGAATGACGGTTCACTTAACGGTGCTATCGTACTTTGCCATGAAACATACGATTCAACGGCAAGCGCGATCGAAGAACTTTGTCCTTACCTTAAAAGTCAGGGCTGGCAGATCGTAACCGTTTCCGAGCTTGCAGCAGTAAAGGGCAAGACACTCGGCGGCGGTCAGATCTACACAAAGATCAACTGATCCATTATTTAAGTTAATTCCTAATTAATTATCCCAAAATACAGAAAATCCTCCCGTTTTTCGGGAGGATTTTCTGTTTAACTTTATTAGTACAGGCAGACCATGTACTTACGAACAAAAAATAACGTCCGCATATCACGGACGTTATTTTATTTATTCAATTAGTTTACGCTTCTCTTAACGTAGCTTGTGTGGAGAACCTCATGTGCCTTGTGGCTGCCGGGTTCACCGAAGTATTCCTCGTAAACCGCCTTGATAGCAGGATTCTCGTGAGACTGTCTCAAAGGCATTGAAGCGTCGAGATCGTAAAGAACCTTAGCTCTCTTTTCTCTGATGTCAACGAAGTTTCTGATACCCATTGCCACCTGAGGCTGACCGCCGCCGTTTACACAGCCGCCGGGACAACCCATGATCTCAATGAACTGGTAATCAGCTTCGCCCTTCTGAACCTTTTCAAGCAGTTCTCTTGCGTTGGAAAGACCGCTTGCAACAGCGACTTTAATGTCCATACCTGCAACGTTGTAGGTAGCCTCCTTGATTCCGTCTGTACCGCGAACCTCGGGGAAGTCGATAGGATTCTCGCCTGTGAGCGTGTACACAGCAGTACGGAGAGCAGCCTCCATAACGCCGCCTGTTGCGCCGAAGATAACGCCTGCGCCTGTGGAGATTCCGAGCGGATCGTCGAACTTCTCGTCGTCAAGACCGAGGAAGTTAATACCTGCGCGCTCGATCATTCTGCCCAGCTCGCGTGTTGTGAGAGCGTAATCCACATCAGGAACGCCTGCCGCACTCTGGTCGTCACGTCCAATCTCGAACTTCTTGGCTGTACAAGGCATGATAGATACCATAACGATATTCTTGGGATCAATACCCATTTTCTCCGCATAGTATGTCTTAGCCGTTGCGCCGAACATCTGCTGAGGAGACTTGCAGGACGAAAGGTTTTCCGTCATATCGGGGAAGTAATGCTCGCAGTATTTTACCCAACCGGGTGAGCATGAAGTAATAAGAGGAAGTTTTCCGCCGTTCTTAACTCTGTCGAGGAATTCGTTAGCCTCCTCCATGATAGTGAGGTCGGCGGCGAAGTCTGTATCGAATACCTTGTCGAAGCCGAGTTTTCTGAGAGCTGCAACCATTTTGCCCTCAACGTTTGTGCCGATGGGGAGACCGAAGCATTCGCCGAGACCTGCGCGTACAGCAGGAGCAGTTTGAACGAGGACTGTTTTCTCGGGATCTGCGATAGCTTCAAGAACAGGCTTTGTATAGTCCTTTTCGGAAATTGCACCAACGGGACATACGGCGATACACTGACCGCAGGAAACGCAGCTTGTCTCGCCGAGACCCATATCGAACGCAGAGCCGATAAACGTCTTGAAACCGCGCTCGTTTGCGCCGATAACGCCGATACCCTGAGTTTTGGAGCAAACGGCAACGCAGCGGCGGCAAAGAATGCACTTGTTGTTGTCACGGTACATATGAGCAGCCGAATTATCAATTTCGTAGCTGTTCTTAACGCCGTCGTATTTTGAAGCGTCCTCGATACCGTAGTCCTTGCAGAGCTTCTGAAGCTCGCAGTTTCCGCTTCTTACGCATGAGAGGCACTTTCTGTCATGAGTTGAAAGGATAAGTTCGAGAGTCTTTTTGCGTGACTCGATAACCTTTGGTGAAGCTGTGAGAATTTCCATGTTGTTTGAACACGGATAAACGCAGCCTGCAACAAGACGGAAACCTCTGCCCTCGTTAACTTCTGTAACGCAGATACGGCAAGCGCCGATCTCGTTGATTTCTTTCATATAGCAAAGTGTGGGAATCTCAAAACCTGCCATGTGAGCAGCCTCAAGAACCGTAGTTCCCTTGGGTACGGAGATTTCGGCACCATTAACTTTAACTGTGATATTTTCCATTAATAATTCCTCCGCTTATTTCTTGCTGATTGCCTTGAACTTACATGTAGCGATACATGCGCCGCACTTTACGCACTTATCCTTGTCGATAGCGTAAGCAGGCTTTTTCTTTCCGGGAGCAGTGTAATCCGTAACGCTGATAGCGTTTGCGGGACACTGTTTAGCGCACATTGAGCAGCCGAAGCACTTGTCGGGATCGATCTCAAAGCTGAGAAGGTCTTTACAAACGCCGGCAGGACATTTTTTATCAACAACGTGAGCGATATACTCGTCACGGAAGTAACGCAGAGTAGAAAGAACAGGGTTTGGAGCTGTCTGTCCGAGACCGCAGAGAGAGTTGGACTTAACGTGGTAGCAGAGTTCTTCCAGCTTGTCGATGTCTTCGAGAGTACCCTTGCCTTTGGTGATCTTGTCGAGTATCTCGTGCATTCTCTTAGTACCGATACGGCAGGGAGTACACTTACCGCAGGATTCGTCAACCGTAAATTCGAGGAAGAACTTGGCAATATCGACCATACAGTTATCCTCGTCCATAACGATAAGACCGCCCGAACCCATCATAGAGCCGATGCCGATAAGGTTATCGTAGTCGATCGGAATATCGAAATGTTCTGTAGGGATACATCCGCCTGAAGGACCGCCTGTCTGAGCCGCCTTGAACTTCTTGCCGTTGGGGATTCCGCCGCCGATCTCCTCGATTACTTCACGGAGAGTCGTACCCATAGGAATTTCCACAAGACCCGTGTTCTTGATCTTACCGCCGAGGGCGAATACCTTAGTACCCTTAGACTTTTCTGTACCCATTGCCGAGAACCATTCTGCGCCGTTGAGAATGATCTGAGGAATGTTAGCGTATGTTTCAACGTTGTTGAGGATAGTAGGCTTCTGGAAAAGACCTTTTTCAGCAGGGAAAGGAGGTCTCGGACGGGGTTCGCCTCTGTTGCCCTCGATAGAAGTCATAAGAGCCGTTTCCTCGCCGCATACGAAAGCGCCTGCGCCAAGACGGAGGTCGATATCGAAATCAAAGCCTGTGCCGAAGATGTCCTTGCCCAGCATGCCTGCTTCACGAGCCTGCTTGATAGCGATGTTAAGACGTTCAACAGCGATAGGATATTCAGCGCGAACGTAGATGTAGCCCTGTTTTGCGCCGATAGCGTAGCCGGCGATAGTCATAGCTTCAAGAACAACGTGGGGGTCGCCCTCGAGAACGGAACGATCCATAAATGCGCCCGGGTCGCCTTCGTCGGCGTTGCAGCAGACATATTTCATGTCAGCGTCGGGAACGATATTTCTTGCAAGCTTCCACTTCATACCAGTGGGGAATCCGCCGCCGCCACGACCGCGGAGACCCGAATCGAGGATTGTCTGGATAACGTCCTCGGGCTTCATTTCGGTGAGGACCTTGCCGAGAGCCTTGTAGCCGTCTCTGCCTATGTACTCGTTGATGCACTCGGGATTGATAACGCCGCAGTTTCTGAGAGCGACACGGTGCTGTTTTTTATAGAAAGCGGTATCGTCAAGAGACTTAATCTCATCGCCGTCAACAGTTTCCTCATAGAGGAATTCCTTAACGGGGTTGCCGCCGATAAGATGCTCGTCTACGATACGGGGGATCTCGTCAACGTCAACGCGCGAGTAGAAAGAACCCTCGGGGTAAACGATCATGATAGGACCTCTTTCGCAGAGACCGAAGCAGCCTGTCTTAACTATCTGAACTTTATCGGTAAGTCCCTTAGCGGCAAATTCCTCATTGAGCTTAGCGATGATCTTGGGGGAAGATGATGATGTACAGCCTGTACCGCCGCATACGAGGACGTGTCTTTCATATTTTGAAGAAGCGTTGCCATGAGTTCTGAGAGCGACCTCGCCCTCCATAGATTCTCTGACAGCCTTGAGTTCTTCAAGAGTCTTCATAAATTAACCTCCTAACAGTTATGTATATTATGCAGTATATTTTTCAATTATTTTATCAACGTCGTCAACTGTAAGACGTCCGTAAACGTCCTCATTAACGGTGAGAACGGGGGCAAGACCGCATGCGCCTATGCAGCGGCAGGCTTCGAGAGAGAACTTTCCGTCGGCAGTACATTCTCCGCCCGAAATACCGAGCTTTTCCTGAAGCTTGTCGTAAATGTCGCCCGAGCCTTTAACGTAGCAAGCCGTACCGAGGCAAACGGAAATAGTGTACTCGCCCTTGGGGTAGAGAGAAAACTGAGCATAAAAAGTTACAACGCCGTAGATCTTCTCCATAGGTATCCCGGTGTTGTCGGAAATGATCTTCTGAACCTCGATGGGAAGATAGCCGTAAATTTCCTGAGCCTTTTGCAGGATAGGCATAAGAGCGCCCTGAGTGTCCTTTTTCTCGGCAATAATTTCGAGAAGCTGAGCCTCCTGTTCCTTAGTACCCTTGAAGGGGACTGTAGCTTTAGCTGAATTCATATTTAAAATGAACCTCCTTTAACTTGTTCCGCAGAGAAACGGTTCTGCGGCGGACATTATGTGAAATAAATAACAATTTTGCGGAAACGTATTGATTTACCCACATATCTCCCTAACATTATAACATATTATCGAAAAAATTTCTATCGCTTTTTTAGACTAATTCAGAATGATTTTCTTGTGGACTTTGCACAAAAATATTTGTTAAAAATTAGTTAGTCTTACCTAACTTTTACAAATTCGGCAAAGCGTGGAAACTTCCCGAGATTATTGTAAATTGACGGTAAACTAAACGTGTATAAAAAGTTAATTTGATAAATTTGATTTTTATATTAAATACGGCTGAAAACGGCATAAAACAGAAGAATATGGAAATATCGGGACTGATTTTTCTTATAGATAATATAAATATCAAATTTACCAAAAATTCATATATCAAATATTTCAAAAACCATTGACAGAGAGCGTTTTTTATTGTATATTAGTATCAAGCGGTAAATACATAATATGTTAAGAGAGTTATTGAGAGCTTGGCTGCTGCGAAATATTAGCACATTTTGCAGCAGCCGATCTAATTACTGATTACAGCAGATGGGGGGCAGCCATGAATATTCCAAACGATCCTATAATTTTGCTCAGCTACATAAACACAAAGCTAAGGGACGACTATCCAACGCTTGACGAGCTGTGCGCCGCTCTCTGTATATCGAGATCTGAGCTTGAAAACAAACTTGCGGCGATAGGTTATGTGTATAGCGAAGAAACGAATTCATTTAAGTGAGAGGGATGCACAGCGTGTATCGGAAATGAGAGGGAAAAATGAAAAAATTATTAACGAGAACAGCGGCGGCATTTTCCGCAGCGATGATCTCCGTGTGCTGCTTAGGAGGGTTCACGGGTATTGCGGCGGAAACGGAGGATAAAAAGGTAACGATAGCCTTTGACTTCGGAGTTGACCTTTCGGAGATCGAGCCGTGGTACGGCACTAACGGCGAACTTACCGACTTTGCGAGTTTTGAGTCCTTTACGGCTGAAAAAGGCGATGTTTCAGGAATTCCCGTAGGCGCGTTCAGACGGGACGGATATGAGTTCAGCGGTTGGACTCCCGACGGCTTCTACGGATATTACTGCGGAGATACTTACATAATTCCCGAGGACTACGAGGGCGATACAATTACTTTCAAGGCGTTGTGGCACGATCTAAAGGACGAAAGGGAGACCCATTACACGTACAATGTCGTTATGGACGGCGAACCCGTTGAAAGACCGATATGGCTGGAGGACGCCGTTTTGACGCCCAATATGATATATGAACCGAACTATGCTTCTATCAAGATAGACGGAGCGTCCTCTTACGGACTTACAGACGGCGAACGTGAATATCATATCGGCACAAAGCTTGTCGTTACCGAGGAGGACAGGGAGTTCACGCCAATATGGAAGCGCGAGATAAAGCTTACATATTTTGCAGGCGATGTTGACAGGATAAACGGAAATACTTCGTTTACTTTTACAAAAATGGAGGGCGGCAGGGACGAGCTTGCCGCTGCCGACCGTTTTTCGAGGAACGGCTTCAGCCTTGCGGGCTGGGTGTCTGATTTTGACGGAAAAACCTATAAAACGGGAGAAACTGTTACAATGCCCGGACAGGACGTTACTTTTACGGCAGTCTGGGAACCTAAGAATTACGTGGTCGTTTTCAAAACGGGAAACGGCGGTACGAGCAAAAAGGTATCGGGAATTACCGATACGACCATAATTTGTCCCGACCCCGAGCATACCGTAAGCGGTATGAGCTTTGTCGGCTGGAAGGACAGCGAGGGCGTTATATATCCCGTAGGCAGCGAGTACATAATTAAAGGCGCGTTGCCCGGTTCGGGAATTTCGCTTCAAGGCGTGTGGGTAGAGGGCGATGTGCCGCCTGCGACCTCCGAGCCTGTCAAGGTAAGCCTTTTGGGCGACGCCAATTGCGACGGTCAGGTGACTATTGCCGATTCTACGGCGATCCTGCAAGCTCTCGGAAATCCCGATAAATACGGTCTTTCAGCTCAGGGCATGGCAAACGCCGACTGCTGCGATACGGGGGACGGCGTTCTCCCCAGCGACGCGCTCTCAATTCAGAAAATAGACGCAGGTGTAATTACGGCTTTGCCCGAAAAAACAAAATAAATTAGACCTCCTCGGGAACTAAAGTGCAGCCGTATGACTAAAGATTTTGTCATATGGCAAGGCAGACGACGAAAGCGGGCTGACGCCCTCTGAGGAGGATAACGCAGCCATATGGCAAAAGAT
>Ga0129308_1001351_pt1 | contig 26000 bp, 21 predicted proteins | sample L827metagenome_FD_94440 | JGI IMG/M metagenome (GOLD analysis project Ga0129308, IMG submission 94440) | Ring-tailed lemur group fecal microbial communities from Wisconsin, USA - L827 metagenome | ecosystem: Host-associated > Mammals > Digestive system > Large intestine > Fecal | place: USA...
CATTTCATATCAGCACCCTTTGTCCTGCCAGTATTAAATTTTTGACTTCACATCGTGTTCCTTGCCTCTGAAAACATTGATTTTACTGGACTTGCTCATGTTTTCTTATTAGGAGGCGGGGAAGCGAGATTCTTTTTTATTTGTCTGCTATTCCCCGGTTGTATCCCGCAGGACAAGCGCTCCGGTAAGACAGGCGCGAACACAGGCGGGAAGCTGTCCTTTCTCCCTGAGTTTCAGACAGCCGTCACATTTTTTTACTTTTTGGCTTTCATCCAGATGTATTACCTGGTTCGGACATACATCCAGACATTTGCCACAGCCGTCGCATTTCTCCGGGCGTGTAAGTACAAGCCCTGTCTTCTCGTCCCGGTACAATGCCCCTCTGTCACAGGCCTTGATGCACAGCCCGCAGTGAATGCAGCCCGGACAGACATTTTTCTGAAATCCTTCCTCCGGCACCGTAACCTTCCGGATACTGCGGCAGCTTAGCGCCCCTTCCTCCTCCGGTCCGTGATGCGCACTGATACAGGCCACATAACAGGCAAAACAGCCCACACATTTTTCCTGGTCAAACTTAATCTGTCCGTTCACTCTACTCACCTGCCTTCTCTATTCTGCAAAAATATCCCTTAAATCCCGGGAAACCTGAAATCGGGTCTAAATGATCCTTATCGATCAACTCATTCGCATCTCCTTTGGCGTTGCCATGATAGATATACACGACTCCCGGTTTTCCTGAAATATTGTAAGCTGCCGTACCTTCTACCTGTCCTGCAGGCGAGGTCACTTTAACATGTGCTCCATCTTCGATCTGATACTTCTTTCCATCCTCCGGATGAAGCTCTATCATCGGCTCCGTCTCAATTCCGGTAAGCCATGGCATCCGATAAAGGCGTGCGTGGAAAAACTGCGGTTTGCGGCTGCCGGTATTTAAAATAAGCGGATATTCCTCTCGCGAAACCTTCGTCATTTCCCTATAGTCACGATAAACCGGAAGTCCATCATATCCATTTCTCTCAAATACCACGGAACGAAGCTCAACCTTTCCCGTCGGAGTGGCAAATGGCTTCGACTCATACGTTTTTACCGCAGGAGGGAAGATAACCTTGCCCGGCATTCCTTCCGGATGGCTCTTAAGTTCGGCCAAAGTCAGACCTGACGGCTTCAGAATATGTTCCATATATGCCTCGTATCCATTTTCCAGCGCCTCATCATGAAGCCCCATACGCTTTAATACCTCAATGATAATCTCAATATCATTCTTAGCCTCACCGAGAGGTTCAACCGCACGATTGGAGTAATAAAAGCCTCCGCCGCGCAATGTACGCACCTCGTCACGCTCAAATGTGGTGCTTGCAGGCAGTACCAAATCGGCGGCATAGGAAGACTCTGACAGAAAGAAGTCTATATTTACATAGAAATCCAGTTTTTTGAGAGCCTCACCCAGGCGTTTCGGCTGCGGCCACATACGATGATTAAGGCCCATAGCGAAAAGTGCCCTGATCTTATACGGCTCCTCTTCCAAAATGTAATCTGCCAGCCTGCTGCACTGTGCCTCATCGCAGGACAAATCAAACCATACCGGGAAGTCCTTCTGCCCGATGGCTTCTTCTTTATCAAACCGTTTCACCTTGCCGAATTCGTTTGCCGGGGACGCGGGGCCAGGCTGACTTCTGTTACCGCCTTCAATATCGTAATTTCCAGTTATAGCACAAAGTGCAAATACCGCCCGGTAATTCTGTACCCCATTAATATGATGAACAATAGGCGCTGCGGAGAACATGATCGATGCAGGCCCGCAAGTAGCATAAGTCACTGCTGCCTCTCGTATCTTTTCTGCCGCAACCCCGGTAATCTTCTCTGCCATCTCCGGCGTAAACTGCTTTACATACTCTGCGTATTCCTCAAAACCATACACATACTTTTCTACAAACTCCTTATCATAGAGCCCTTCTTCAATGATCACATGCCCCATTGCAAGCGCCAGCGCCCCATCGGTTCCGGGAGTTAATTGCAGATGGATGTCTGCATCGTGAGCCGTCACCGTATGCCTGGGGTCCACATCAATAATATGTACGCCACGCTTTTTCAGTCCCCGGTACATGCCACTCATAGGAGTATTAGAATGATAGAGGTTGGAACTCCAGATCAGCACTATTTTTGCATGGGCAAAGTCCGGCGGACAGATATGATTTCCAAACACGGAGCGCCATGCCAGAGCAGCCGCCTGAAAACAGGTGCTTGACTCCGTACAGTAATTCGGAGAACCATACGCATTAGCCAGTCTTAAAAGCGCCGGTCTGTTCCATTTTGGATATCCCGTGTAAAACACAGTATGTTTGGCTCCATAACGTTCCCGGACCTTCATAAGGTTTTCCGCTATCATATCATAGGCCTCATCCCAGGAAATGCGCGCAAATTTACCTTCTCCCTTTTCTCCCACACGTTTCATGGGATAAAGAATACGCTCTTTGTTATAAAGGAACTGCGTTGCCGCCGCTCCCTTCGCACATACGCCGGCTCCGTCCGGGGTCATCCTCCCGACACCCTCGACTGAAATCAATTTCCCATCCTTCACGTATGCATCCAGCAGGCATCCCCCTCCGCAGATGCCGCAGCTCGTTTTTACAATCTTTTCTTCTGACATCATACACCTTCTCTCTTGGAATTTTTAATACCATAATTATCTTTTTTCACATCAACCACCAAAATTCGGTTTCATAGAATCTGCTATACGTATCGTTTAAAGCACTACTCCTGCGGAAACATCATACAATCCGAGAACAATCTGTCATACCCTTCTGTCTCTGCCAACTCCATATACTCCATACTTGCAGCCAACTCTTCCATCTGCCCTTTTACTTTCCGGGACATCAGCGTCATATATGCACCTGTCTTGGAAGAGTTCCCGACATATACCAGCTTGTCAGCTCTTACAGCGGGCAGTATCCCGGTTCGAATCAAAGACTCGGCAGGAAGATGAGCGCCGAATTGTCCGGCAACCATCACCTTGTCCAGATCTTCCACTGCAATTTCGGCCTTCCTTAACAATGCCGTAATACCGGATAAAATCGCACCTTTCGCGAGCTGCACCTGCCGCACATCATCCTGCGTGACAATAATCTCCGGCTCAGTGCTTATGATCAGTTCTCTTTTTGTTCCGTTCACCCGAATCATGGGATAGCGATAGTCATCTTCCGCTAACTTTTCTTTCTTTACAAACACACCTGTCTTCTTCACCATGCCGGTTCTAAGAAGCTCTTTCATAGCCGAGAGGATTCCGCTGCCGCAAAGTCCGGCCGCCTCCGCTTCTGCGCCCTCCTGCCCTATAACCGCATATTCCACACCACTTTCATTGATCGTGATATCCTCGATTGCTCCTTCTGCCGCACGCATCCCGCAGCTGATATTCATACCCTCCAGAGCCGGCCCCGCCGCACAGGAACAGCAAAGCAGTCTTCCACCTGAGGCAAGTACGATCTCGCCATTGGTTCCTATATCAATAAACAGTACATTTCCCTTTTCTTTTTGCAGATTACAGACATATGCGCCTGCCACAATATCCGCACCGATATAGGCCGATACATGGGGAAGGCAGTACAGATCGGCTCCTCTCCCCGCTGTCAGACCGATCTCTGCCGCTTTTATGCATCTCGCTTCCAAAAACTGCGGTTTGTACGGCGCTCTTCCGATCGATCTTGCATCCACTCCCAAAAGCATATGCATCATGGTGCAATTCGCAGCCACATCGATCTCCCGGATCAGATCACTGCTGATTCCTGCCTCCAGACATACCTCATCAATCATAGAATTCAGTGAATTCACGATCGCCTCTTTCAGTTTCTGCGCCCCGTCATCAGGATGCTCATACTCATAGGTGATTCTGGTAAGCACATCCAGGCCATAGTGTTTCTGTGCATTGATCATAGATGCATCGGCAATCTCCTCTCCATTTGCCAGATTCACCAGCGACACCACAACCGTTGTGGTGCCGATATCAACTGCAATGCCATATCCTTCGTCACGAAACTCCCTGTCAAAATCCGGCACATATCCTTTAGTCAGAACTTTATGCTTACGCTCTTTTTCCAGGAGCTCGATACCTACCTGTCCGTGCACCTCGGCAAGACAGGACAGACGGATACCTGATGTCAGTTCCTCCTTCGTCAAATGCTTTTTCTCCGTCTCTGTCACCGGAGAAATATTATCCTCGCCGCCGGATATCACCCGAATCTTACATTTTCCACAGATTCCCTTCCCTCCGCAGGGATTATCCACAAACACCCCTGCTTCCAGAAGCGCCTGCAAAAGATTACTGCCATCCTCACAGCATATCCTCTTTCTGCTCAGTGCGATTTGTATTTCCGCCATTTTTTTGTTTCTCCTGTATCTTTATTGCATCTTTCTTCCACATTCAGCTAACCTTGACACTTAAAGCAAGCCAGGGTACACTCTTGGAATCTACATGTCCGTCCGTGTATTTTTGCTTATTTCTCCCTACTCTTCCAAGGCCTCCAAAATAGCCTGCACATTCTTTAACGGCGACTTCATGCCCAGACCGCATGCCGGAGAAATAATATTCGATCCGTTTTTCACGCAGTTTTTCGTCAGCGCCTTCACACGCTCCGGGTCTCCAAATTCCAGCGCATAGGTGCTCACATTTCCCATAAGTACCCTGTCGCTTAAATGCTCTCTTGCTTCTTTCATAGGCACAATAGAGTCAAAACTCAGCGCATCGGAGTGCATTTCTCCCACTTCATTGTATACCGGGCTCATCTGCCCGCAGATATGGACGATCGTTCCAAGCTTTTCTTTTTGCAGCGCATCCAGTAGCTTATTGATATAGGTTACCGCAAATTCGTGGAAGTGCTTCGGTCCGAGAATCTCCCCTGTTCCGCTGGGGTCTGATATGGCGATCACATCCGCTCCTGCTTCAATCTGAGCCCTTCCGAAGGCGATCAGCTGCTGCGTAACAAATTCCATATATTCGTGTGCTTCCTGCTTCTTCTTACGAAGCTCCTTGTAAAACACGACCGGTTCCATCAGGGAGCTTGCCGTGCTGACCGGTCCGGTCAGATTTCCTACGATCGGCACTCCTTCCGTCTCCTTTTTCAAGATACGGATAGCATCCAAAACCACCTTCGCGCGCCCTGCGTTCAAATCAACCGGCGTCAGTTTCTTATAATCACAGACCGAATCAATCGCATAGCCGATCACATGAGGCTCATAGACCCTGGAACCCATGTCCACCTTCGCTCCCATCTCTTCCGCCTCCACCGTCATACAAAACGGCACGCCGTAGTTCTCAAAACAGCCTTCCTCATATACCGCTTTCGCCAGCGCCGCCATCTGCACCGGATCGGTATGTGCTTCAGGCAGATATACCCCGATCCGTTCCATCAGGTCTGATGTAATCATATTCATCATACCACCTGGGCAGATACACGCCGGTCTGTCAACCTTCTGCCCCTCAAAAATTAACTTTAATCTTTCTTTTGATGTTATCATAGTTTACTCCTCGATGTTATTTCTTCGATATCTCCGATTGCTGTCAGAGAGAATTTCTTTTTTGTTTCTCCCCTTTTGCCTCTAAAGCAGCACAATCTCCTTAAAAATACCGCTATCCAGTCGGTATTCGATATTTTTCATACAGGTCTGCCCCGCTATTTTCGCGGTCCCTTTCATATAGATACATGCCTCTCCATAGCGCATCGGCTCCGGGAGCAGCCGGTCTTTGAAAACGATCATGCCAAGGCCCAAAAGCGCAAATGTTGTCTTCGGACACAGAAGCAACAGGGTATCCTCATCCGCGATCTTCTCCGCCCTTTTCAGAAAATCCCGGGTAAAGTCCTCAGCGACCTGCCGCGCCATATTCGGACCCAAAATGTTCACACCGCCGGAAGAATCAGCGTAACTGATCATCTCTGCACCGTATTTCTTTGCCTCTTCCATGAACGCGAGAATCTGCTCTCCCAATTTCCAGAATACTTCCTTCACAAGCTCCGGTTTCTTGCGCATTCCTTTGAACACATATTTTACATCAATGAGTGCATTTAAAATCGTAAAGGGTCCCGATACTTCAAGCACCACATGTTCTCCCTGCTCTTTCAGCCTCCGGCACGCAAGAAGCACCTCATGAATCCGCCCGCTGTGAAAATCGATCGGCGGCAGAGACAGCACTTCCTCCAAAGAGCTGCAGATATATTCCTTCGCTCTCGGCCCGGTCTTTTCGTCGCCATACTGGATCACTCCGCCCATCGCCTCCGCTTCCACCGTATGACAAAAAGGCAGCTCACAAAAAGCTGCCCCGTCATGTCTTTTCAAAGCTTTAGAAAGCTCTGCCATCGTCTCCGCATGAAGGTAGGCATCTGGGAAAGAAAGCCCCAGGCCTTCTGTCGCTTTCCCGGAAATCCCTGCCGAATTGCTGTAAGTACAATTAAAATCTTTGATCTCGCCCATTTTCTCCCCCGATACGCCAGTGCTATCCGATCTTTCTCACTTCATTCTTCCAGACTTGGCGCTGCTTTCAAATATAACGTCTCTTCATCATTTTGTACCAAATTTCCTGCCGCTTTCCTTCTTCTGCAGAATCCTTATGCTGCGCCGACCAATTTCTTAGCGAATTCCACGGCCTCCACAGCCGAGCGGGTATAACCGTCTGCACCGATTTTTTCAGCAAACGCAGGCGATACCGGTGCTCCGCCAACCATGACCTTTACTTTATCCCGAAGTCCTGCTTCTTTTAATTTCTCAATTACTGTCCCCATTCCCGGCATTGTGGTCGTCATAAGGGAAGACATGCACAGGATGTCCACATCATGGTCTCTTACATACTCCACAAAGGAATCCAGCGGAACATCCCGCCCCAGATCGTGTACATCAAAGCCGCCCGTCTCCAGCATAATTCTGACAAGATTCTTACCGATATCGTGTGTATCCCCTTCTACCACACCGATTACGATCTTGCCGATGCTATTGTCCACCACATCTGGGAGATATTTCTGGAATTCCTCGATTCCCGCATACATAGCATCGGAGCAGACGATCAGCTCAGGCACGAAATATTCCCCTTCCTCGTACATTTCACTCGCCCGCTTCATCCCGTCTACCAGACCGGAAAGCATGCCTTCCTGGGGATCATAACCGCAGTCAATATATTCCTTTACTACATCTACGACCTCTTCGTCTTCCATGTCGAATACGCAGTCCGACAGTTTTTTCAAGAGTTCTTCCTTACTTTCCATGATTCCTTCCTCCTGACTTACCAAATTACCTTTACTGCTTTTATAACACGATATGCCTGTATCCATTTTACCATAGATACAGGCATATAGAGTAATTATTATTATCTATAAATATATTCACTATTTCTATGGATTAGATTCTCTTGGCGATCTCCTTGTTCACCCGGTTCCTCAAAGTAATCAGATACATATCTGACTTTGGATACCGTTTGAAGGTCAGAGGCTCCGCCAAATCCTCTTCAATCAATTCCATCACAAATTCTCTGCTGGTGAGTGATTCCAGATACTCCAGTGCCCGCAGATCGGTAAGCGCCTCGTAATGCACCATCATGCGGATAGATTCTTCCGGGTGCCCGTCTGCTCCCGGATATACCAGGAACGGATCTCCCGACGGAAATGCATTTCCTGCGTCCGTCACTTCGTACGGGTTAATGTGCTCAATCGAGAACTGTGAATTATAAAAGTTATAGCCCCAGTGCAGGATACCGATAATCTTATATTTATAGAGCTGCACTCCATAAATTCGGTTCCGCGCAGACGGCATGGACATAAAACGGTTGCTCACTTCGTAGAACTGTCCGGTACAGTAATAGGTCCACATATCCGTAAGTCCGTGCTCCAAAAATTCTTCAATCTCATTATTTCCCGGAACCGGTTTATCAATCAAGCCGTGACGATAAAACTCATAGCTGGATAATGCATCAAAGGTATGGAATCCGTCCAACATATTGCCCAGTGATTCTTTCGCCGCTCTAAAGCTTTCCAGATGTGCTTCTCTTGGCTCATCGGAAATATGGAAATAAGTCACATCCGCAATACCCCATTCTCTCAGTTTTGCAGTAAGCTGCGGCAGGAAGGTCTCAAGGAATCTGGTATATTCCCCCACCGCCGGTGTATGCCAGCCGAAAATCTTCTCCTCTTTTCCATCCACATCCGCAACCACTTTCGGCGCATATTTTGCTCCCCACTGGGAAAACAGATGAGACATTTCAAAATACTCCACTCCACATTCCTTGCAAAGGTCGATCCAGCGTTTTACCTTATCGAATCCGATGATATATTCCCCATCCTTTACAGTCACCTCGACAAGCTGTGTCGTGGTCCTCTCCAGGCCTACTGCAGTGTCAAGGGGCGAGGTAAACAGCGGAACAAGCATCATATTACAGCCTCTGTCCACAGCCTCCCGGAAACAATTCTCCACCAATTTCCAATGCTCTTCCGAGAAGACATCCACATGATAATAATCCGCCAGACAGTCCGCATGAATCCACTCGGTGTGCATGATCTTCTGCTTCGGCAGCACTGCACCGATCACCGTAACCTTTGCCGCCGCACGGCACACCACATTTTCTTCCTTGATCAGCTGGAATTCTATCTCATAATCCCCTGCTAAAATCTCATCCGTCAGCTTTACATCCACCCAGATACTGCTCCACTGACGGGAACGCACGATTACTTTCCCATCCTTCATATCCCGCAAAAGATCCGGATAAAGACCGGACTGTGTCTTCAGATAATTATCATCTACGATTCCGTTTGTAGCACGCCCCACCGGAACCTGTTCCACCGTCCGCAGGCGGATGTGTTTCTCAATCGGTGATACTACCTTCAAATCCAGGCGCTCGCGCATAAAAAAGTCACCTGTGTACGCTATTTGAAATGATATAGTTTCTCCCCACAGTCCACTCATACGCACACACTCCGGTTTGTACACCGGAACCTCATCCGGAAATACCTTTTCCAGTGAGCTTAATACCTTCATCTCATACTTGATTTCTCTTTTGTCTCTCATCATTGTGAAATACCTCTCTTTGCACATTATTTCATTGAGGATACTCATCGGGATCCTCTAAATGCCCCATTACCAAACTCTGCCCAAAACTGTGCAGATCACTTCTTTTTTTCTTCTAACCTCTAACGCCGCATTCTCTGGCTGCTTCCATGAACCAGTCAATCTTCTCAGGTAAAGTCGTCTCCGGAATATCGCACCCCGTAGCCAAGTGATATCCCTTCTTTGCAGATTTACCGATTTCAATACACCTGCGTACTCCTTCAAAAATCTCTTCCCTCGTCCCGTTCATCACGATCTCCACCGGATCTACATTTCCCGCAATCGGCACCGCATCTCCCAGTTCTTCTATCGCCCGTTCAAGGTCAATAATGTTGTCTAGACTCAGCTCATTTAACTCATACTGCCGTAGATATTTCCAAATACTGTATGTCGTCCCGCACATATGGAGCGATACCTTTTTCCCCGTCTTTTCCAGCGCATAATCCGTAAGCTCTTTCGTGAAAGGAAATACAAACCGTTCATACATCTTAGGTCCGATCAGCGCCGGATTCGCAACCGGATCTGCCATCGCAATGCCAAAACCCTGCTCTGCCGCCATATCAATACAGCTCTTCTGACTGTCTGTCACAATTCTGAGCAGTTCCATAATGCGGTCAGGATATTTCCTGGTATCCCGTAGAAGAAGCTCTACTCCGCGCAGATTAGATGCGATCGTAAAGGGTCCGCCGATACTCATCTCCAGAGGAACGATCCTGCCTGCATCCGCTAACCGTTTTGCCACTTCTGCAAAGATCTGAATCCTGGAATCGCTTTCCGCCTGAACAGCCTCCATCCCTTTCAGCTGCTCATAATCTTTCAAAAACGGTTGATCTGCATAGGGCAGTCCTTTCCCGGGATAAACAAATCTGCCACCCAACGCCTCAGTGATCCCCCTGGTATTTGGGCCGATCACAATCCTGTCATATCCATAACGGTTAAACGCCAAGCGCTCCGTTTCCACCATCTTCTCCGGATCATACCAGAACTCCCGGAAACTGATTCCCGAAAGCTGACATTTGAATTCTCCCATAAATGGGATACAAGGAAAACGGTCAAATTCCTGTCCTGACTCTATCGCATCTTTACGCTCAACCGGGGTCATCTGGTCATTTGGACGTTCTATTTTTTCCATCTCTCTCTCCAATCTTATATACAATTTCTATAGATTTTTAGTTGTGCCTTCTTTATCCTTCTAACACTCCACCCTGGCATTCCCAAACATTTTCTTCATAATTTCTCACATCAATTATACAAACATTTTTACCAACTTTTCTTAGCATACATTCATGATATTGTCTATTATACACAAAGTCAAGTTGATTTTGGTACCTATTTGCCTTTATTTATTGTAATACTAAATAAATATTATTAATTTTTCTTATATCTTATAGATATTTTCAATTTACCCCCCGGTATATAGAATTAATCAATTTGCAATCATTATGCATAAATAATATAATCAATTTATAGACTTTTTGTATAAATTGTCTATAAATAAAAAAATTGGGAGGATTAACAAATGAAGAAAAGACTACTCAGTGTACTGCTCTGTGCAGCCATGGTCGTTGGTATGGTTGCAGGATGCGGAAGCAAAGAGACCAAATCTGAGGGCGGAAAGGAAGAAGGCAGTTCAGAAAAAACGACTCTGACACTCTGGATGCCGCCACTGGATGAGGATACCGAGGGGAACTGGAAACCTCTTCTGGAAGACTTTGAAAAAGAAAACAACTGTGAGATCAAGTTTGAGCTGATCCCGTGGGCAAACTACGAGGAAAAATGGTCAACCGCCATCAGCAATGGAGAGGGTCCGGACATCGGATATATGTATGCCGAGATGTATCCGACTTACATCTCTTCCGGCGCTGTCGTAGATATGGCAGACATGATCGATGACGCCACCAAAGAAGAGTATTTGTATATTGACCGCGGCTATATGATGGACGGCCAGTACGGTATTCCGATCGTAACCGGTGTTCCGTTCGTACTTTACTACAACCAAGACATCCTTGATTCCCTGGGCGAGACTGCTCCGGAGACCTGGGAAGACTTCAAACGTATCTGCGAGAAAGCAACTCAGGATACCGACGGCGACGGCAAGATTGACCAGTACGGATATGCCGTAGGCCTTAACAGCGGTGACATGAGCAACCTGTATATCCTGAACTCTTATATTTACAGCCTGATCTGGCAGGCAGGCGGCGATATCTACGCTGATGACTTAAAGAGCGCTCGTTTCAACGATGACGCAGGTGTGGAAGCAATCGAATTCTTCAAAAGCTTACAGCCCTATATGCCGGAAAATGTAATGTCTATCTCCGGTACAGATGCATTTACCACCATCTTTGCAGAAGGCAAGGCAGCATTTGGCGTAACACGTTCTTCTCAGTCTCATGAGACCTTGTTCGCAGAGAGCTATCCGAACCTGAAGAACTGGGATTACGTAACTTCTCTTAAGAACAAGAACTATGGAACCTTCGGCGCAGCAGACTCCTTATCCATCATGTCCACATGCGAGAATAAAGAGCTTGCTCTGAAGCTGATCCTTTATGTAACCGGCTCTGAGTTCATGACCGAATACCACAAGGTAGCTCCGGGTGCTCCGCTTACCAAGTCTGAGGCTTATGTAGGCGATCCGAAGATGGAACGCATCGTTACCGAAGACCGTGACAAATGGCGTCCGCTTCAGGTTGGACCTTGCGGAAGTGAGATTCTTGAGAACCTCTCTTCACACATCCAGTCTATCATGGAAGGAAAAATGGAAGTCAAAGAGGCTCTGGACGAATCCGTTGAATTTGCAAACGAGACATTGGATGAATACTGGGCTGACAACGAATAGAAAAGTGAGGCACTCATGAAGAAAAAGAAGGGCTTGTCCGTTCTTGTGCCTTATGCTTATATTACGCCGATATCATTGATCCTGCTAACTTTTGTGGCAGGATCTTTGATCATTGCGATCTGCTTCAGCTTTACGAAATATAACATCATCACACCGGCACAATTTAACGGACTTTACAATTATCAAAAATTACTCCGGGATGATAAGCTGCGCGTCTGTATTATGAACACTTTGAAGCTTACGGTGATCATCGTTCCTCTGCAGCTTTTCACTTCTACCTTATTTGCCGTGCTGATTGCATCCCGGCAGAATACATTTCTGGGGAAACTGACCAAAGCTGCTCTCTTTATCCCGGTTCTCTCCTCCAGCGCCGTTGTCGGCACCGTGTGGAAAACCATCTTGAACGGCGGACACCCTGCTGTCCGCGCCGTATTCGGCATCTTTGGCATAGACCCCACTATGCTGCTTGGGAGCAGCGAAAGCGCCATTGTCACCGTGGCCTGCATCATCGTATGGAAAAGCATGGGTTATTATATGATCATCACTTTATCCTCTCTGATGTCCATCCCGGACAACTATTATGAGGCTGCCAAAGTGGACGGCGCTAATTCCTGGAACCAGCTCACACGGATCACGCTTCCGCTTTTAAAGCCAACGCTGATCATGAATGCGTTCCTTGCCACCGTCAGCTCCATGCAGATCTTCGACATGGTCTACACGATGACCGGCGGCGGACCGTCCATGTCCACCACGACTATGGTCATGTATGCTTACCAGCTCACCTTTAAAGGCAGCAAGGCCGGCTACGCTATGACCGTGTCCAATGTGCTGATGCTGATGGTTCTGATCATCGTATTGTTCCAGCAGCGTTTCATGCGGCGTGACGCATCAGAAATATAGGGAGGTGCATAGGAATGAAAAAAGTATTAAGATTATTAATAAGTCTTTTTCTGATCTGTGTTATTTTAGTATGCATTCTTCCTTTCGTTTATATGATTTTGATGTCACTGAAAAGCACGATCAATGTGTATGATTTCCGTTTTGCACTGGATGAGTTGTCGCTTCAGCAGTACAAGAAAATATTTGCCAATCCGTCTTTCGTGCGCTATTTTATCAACAGTGTTTTCGTTGCGATTGCTGGTGTATTTCTCACCCTGTTTACGAGCTGCACGGCAGGATATGCATTCGCGAAATTGAAATTCAAGGGAAATGACAAGATTTTTCTCTGCCTGATTCTCACGATGCTGGTACCGTCCGAGGTAATCCTGGTGCCCCTTTACATCGTGGTGCGCGGACTTGGCTGGGTCAATACCTTCAAAGCACTGATTCTTCCTCTGCCGACGGCCTTCGGTGTGTTTATCATGAGACAGGCTATTCTGGCCATCCCGGATGAACTGATCGAATCCGCGAAGATCGACGGGGCGTCCAGCATGAAGATCCTTTGGAGTGTCATCCTTCCTCTGGTCAAATCCGCCATGCTGACGCTTTCCATTTTCACCTTCATCGGTGCGTGGAACAACTTCACCTGGCCGCTGATCATCACCACGAAGGATGCCCTGCGCACACTGCCTCTGGCGCTCACTACGCTGAAAGCTCAGTACGATGTGGATGTAGGACTTACGATGGCATGCGCTACCGTGACCTTCCTTCCGCCGTTTATCTTCTATTTGATTCTGCAATCCAAGTTTGAAGCTGGGGTTGCGCTCAGCGGAATGAAAAGTTAAGGAAATTGCATAATAAGATTTTATAAAATATGTATGAGGGTGTCCGAGAAATGGGGGCACCCCACACAAAAACCTTACAAAATTACTGGTTATTGTATTGGTGACATGCTATAGTGTGATATCCGTTTTTTTAAATCAGCATATCACTGTTATGATGTTGCTGCAAATCTAATCAAATATTATGAACAGGACGAAATGTATTTAAATGATGTTGCATATAATTTGCAGCAGTGTGTTGAAAAAACTTCCAAAAAATCTTGTCATACGTGACAGTTTTGAATGGAACTGTTATTATAGCATCTTTAAAAAACAATTATAAAAATGCACAAAGGGAGTATCGCAAAATCAATGTCAATAAATTAAGAACATTGCTTTTGCAACAGCCCCCTCCATTTTTATATCACTTCGTCCAGAAAATGCAGGATATTTTCAACTGCCTCCTGCTTTTCTTCACCCCACGCTACGGCGATATAGTGACTTCCGATGACATCCGGTATCGGGAAAAATTTCAGGCGGTCATCACCGATATTAAAAAATTCCCGGTATCCGATCGTGACGCCGTTTCCGCAGGTAAGCCCCACGGCCAAAGACGTAATATTCGGAAAATATCTCATCTTCGCAGGATAGAACCCACATTTTTTACAGTGCTGCACGATACTCTGTTTCATTTCGTCCGAATAAGCATTGGAAAACAAGTAGAACGTCTCGTTTTTCAAATCTTCCACCGTCAGCTCTTCTTTCCGGAACAAATGGTTTTTCTGCGGAACGATGATATTCAGCTCCAGCTCCCGCAGTACCTTAAATACCACTCCGCAGCTTTCTTTCGGCATCTCTGTGGAAAACGAAAAAATGACATCCAGTTCCCGGTTCTTTAGTTTCTCCTTCAGGTCGTTGAACCCGTAAGTCGAATATTCCAGTTCCAGATTCTCCTGCTGCTCTCCGAAGGTCTCCAAAAACGGCATCAACAGATTAATCACACCTTCAAATTCCAGAATCCCGATCCTGAGCGTCTGACGGCGCATAGAATTGGCGGCGCTGGCCCTTTGCAGCGCTTCTTCCGTCTCCCTCGAGATATTTGACCAGACCTGATACATGATCTTTCCGCCTTCGGTCAGCTCCACCCTTTTCGTGTTCCGTTTCAGAAGCTGGACTCCTGTCACTTCTTCAAGCTGTCGAATCTGTTTACTGAGTGCCGGCTGTGATAAATACAGCTCCCTTGCCGCTGTCGTAAAATTCAGAGTCTCGGCTACTTTTAAAAAATATTGTATACTTTGAAGATTAATTTTCAACATCTCTCTCGTCTCTATCTTTTATTACTATTTTGTAAACCTATCTCCGTTTACAGGGGATGGGTTTCTTCGGGCAGCGTGGTTTTACTGCGCCTGCGCGGACGATCGCATCCTCATCACAGGCTTCCACACATGCACCGCACTGGATACATTCATCCTGATCGATCACATGGATAAAACGCTTCCGTCCCAGAATCGCGTCATCTTCACAGGAATCCACACATTCATTACATCCGGTACATTTTTCCGGCAGAATATGATAGGTCATGAACTTTTTACATACTCCTGCCCGGCAGCCTTTTTTGCCGATATGCTCCTCGAAATCGCTTCGGTATGTATCAAGAGCCATGAGAATTGCATCTGTCATCTCCATAGCCTCCTGATGGGATCCCGGCCCGCCCGGACTGCACAGCGCCTGCTCCTTCATCATACCACATAACTCCTGCATTAGGGCGATATCTGTCTGTTTTCCTTTCTTTTCCGTGATATCTTTCAGAATCATCTCCAGCTGAGTGATCCCCTCGTAGCCAAACACACATTTTCCACAGTCTTTACAGACATGAGAAGAGACTTCTCTCAGAAGGACATCTACGATACATTCATTTTCTTTTAGATTTTTTACTCTCTCTATTGTACTCACAGCCGTCCCTCCTAATATTCTGTCCAAAGCTTTGGTTTTGTCAGATTCAGGCGAAGGTCACACTGCAGACATCTTCCCGCCTCACATCTGGCCTCTTCACAGGTAAACGGCTGCTCTGCGAGCCGGAAATCTTTGATGCGCTCAGCCGCCTCTGCCATCTGCGGTTCCACCCTCTTTTGATCGCCAAAACCGTCTATATGACCGATATACGGATTCGGGATTTCCTCATCCAGCAGCTTCTCGCTGATATCCCCGTTACCGCCCAGATATTTATCGATCTCTTCAGCTGCCTGACGCCCTGCTGCAATCGCTGCGATCACAGATTTTGTCCCTGTCACCACGTCCCCTGCCGCATAAACGCCTTCCATGCTGGTTTCCAGCTTATCATTCGCCTGGATATAAGGTCCGTGCGTCAGCGCAAGTCCCATCTCAAGCGTCCCCTCCGGTTTCTGACCCACCGCGAAAATCACGTTATCCACGGCAACGACATGTTTGGAGCCTTCTACCAGTTCAATCACTGCATGGCGGTTCTCGTCAAAATAGAATTTATCTACTTTCTGAAGCTCTACGCCCTCCACTCTATCACTTCCGGTAATCCGCAGGAAAGAGTGGGCTGCGTGGAGAAGGATTCCTTCCTCCGTTCCCTCCGCGATCTCGTCCGGGGTGGAGGTCATCTGCTGCTCGTTTTCCAGGCAGGCGATATGCACTTCTTTAGCGCCTAATCTGACCGCAGTTCTTGCACAGTCATACGCCACATTTCCGCCGCCGAGGACCATCACCTTCTCTCCTACCGGAAGAGGATCGCCCATTCGTGCATGTTTCAGGAAATCTGCATTTACATAAACCCCCGGAAGGTCATTTCCCTCCAGCGGCAGTTTGGTTCCCTGATGAGTTCCTACGGATACCAGAACCGCATCGTAGCCATTTTCCTTCAATTCAGCCGGAGACGGCGCCTTGGTATTTGTCTTTAACTCAATTCCCACTTCAAGGATATCCGCAATTTCTTTGTCCAAAAGCTCGTCCGGAAGCCGGTAAGACGGAATGCCGTAACGGCACTGACCGCCCGTTTTTTCATTCTTCTCAAAAACAGTCACCTCATGGCCTTTTTTTGCCAGATAATAGGCTGCGGTAAGACCGGCCGGACCAGCGCCGATCACTGCTGCCTTTTTGCCGGTGGGCGCCTCTTTTACGGCGCGCTCCTTCCATGCTCCGCTGTCCGTTGCTGCTGCCGCGCGTTTCAGCTTGCAGATCGAAACCGGCGCGCCCAGCTCACCCCGCTTACATTCGCCCTCGCAGGCATGGGTACAGATACTCCCCAGAGTCTCCGGGAACGGAACTTTTTCACGGACAACCGCCGTCGCCTTCTCGAAATCTCCTTCCCTGATATAACGGATATATCTCGGGATATCGATATGTGCCGGACAGGTACTGCGGCAGGGCACAATATTTTCTGCATAGGAGCGGTCTTCTTTCATTATTTTAAGTGAATCAATGATCGATCCTGTGGGACAGACTTCTATGCAGGCTCCGCAGAACCGGCAGCCCGCCTCTTTTAATGACTTTCCTTCCGGAATTCCGGCACGGATTCCCACATCGGTCTTAATATAATCCAGCACCTTTACCCCTCTCAGATCCTGGCAGGCGCGGATACATCTTCCACAGCGCACACATCGGGTAAAGAGATGGGATACCAATGGATTACTGTCATCATTTGCCACACTTCTGGATTTTTTTCTCCAGCGCTCCGGACTGACTCCCATGTACTGATACATGGACTGTAATTCGCATTTTCCATATTTCGGACATCCAGTACAGTCCGCCGGGTGAGTCGCAAGAATCAGTTCCATGGCGGCTTTCCGAATCCTCTCCGCCTGGGGGCCGTTAATCGTGACCTTCATTCCTTCTTCCGCCTTCGTCATACAGGCCGGCACTGCTCTGTCCACGCCTTCGATTTCGACAGAACAGAGACGGCAGCCTCCCTTTGCCTCAAGATCCGGGTGACTGCACAGATGAGGAATAAAGACATTGGCTTTAAGGGCTGCGTCGAGAATAGACTGACCTTCTAACGCCTCTATTTCTTTTCCATCAATCGTCAATTTCATGTGTTATCCTCCAACCTCTCAGGGAGAGGGTGCCTAACGGAAGGCCCGCTGTGCCCTTATGCATACCGGACATCCACGATGCACCTGCTCCCTGACTGTAAGGTATCTTTTTAGTAATCAAATTCTACCAGCTCTGCCGCATTTTCTCCCGCGATACGTCCGCTGTTCAGGCAGAAGCCCATTGTATTGCCTGCCAGGATAAACGGATAACTGTCGCCAAAAATATTGCATGCGTCCGTCCCTGCACTGTACAGCCCCGGAATCACTTCATAATCTTCGGTCATTACTCTTGTCTTATGATCGATCAGAATTCCTCCTAAAGATCCATAAGCTCCGCAGTACTGTTTACAGCAGTAGAATGGCCCTTTCTCAAGCGGCATCATATAATGACGGTCTTTCTCAAAAATTTCATCAAAGCCAGCATCACAGTCTGCATTGTACTCATCTACCTGCTCCAGGAAGCCTTCCACATCAATCCCGGCTTTTTCAGCCAGCTCTTCCAGTGTATCTGCCTGGCAGATCGGCTCATATCCTGCTGCCAGATCTCTCTCCCACTGCTCCTCGAATCCATCATACAGGTCATGCGGATGAATATGGGAAACGATATCCGGTCCGTGTTTTTTCCAACGCTTCAGCATCTTGCTGTCAAAAATCGCATACGCGATCTTGCCCGGCTGCACGGAGATTGCATTTCCGGTAAATGTCGTGTTGGCAATCTGATCTTCCGGCATGAACCGTTTTCCAAGGCGGTTTACCCACAGGCAAGGCTGACGGAATGCGCCTTCAATATAGAAGTGATTCATGTTGTCCGGCAGCTGATACATCAGCTCCATGATCGGTTTCGTCTTTCCGGCGCCTGCTTCCCATGCCATATGAAGACCGTCGCCTTTCATTCCCGGAACTGCAAAATTGTAGATCGTCTTCTGGAACTCAAATCCGGTCTGCTCCTGGATCATCTTCGGATTGTCACCAAAACCTCCGGTACAGATGATCACCGCGCTTCCCCGTGCTTCGATCTCCTCTCCGTCCTTTGTCATGGCAAGAACACCTACCGCCTTGCCATCTTCCATGATGATCTTATGAACCGGTGTCTCCATCATGAATTCCACACCCAGCTCATTTGCGCGCTCAGTCATTCTCTTGGTCATAGTGGTAGCCGCTCTCGGACCCGGCTCTCCGCCGCCCTCCGGTTTTACCACATGCCAGGTAAACTCACCGTCCGCGTAGGGTCTTGTCGCCTCATCTGCGCCGAATGCTCTCTGTGCGCCCACGAATTCGACTCCTTATTTGTCCGCCGCCATAGCCGCCTTCATTGCGATCTTCTGCACCGGAACGATCACATTGATCAAACACGCCATCACAAATCCTATGAGAATATTAATCAAAAGGTTCAGTGTAAATACCGGCTGCTTCATCAAAACCGGAGCAGTCACGGACATGGCGATCGCCATAGGAAGATTCAAAACTACATTCATTACAATAATAAACTTCGCACTTGGTTTCTTCATATTTAACTCCTTAATTGATCATTTTAGTATGCTGCTATTTTTCCGGCACGGAAGACTGAATAAATTCCATATATTTCTTTTTGCGTGCCTTAAACTCTTCGCTGTTCTTCTGCAGATCAGCCAGACGTCCTTCATTCTCCTGGATGTCTTTTCCATGCTTCATCTTTCCGGGCATCGTATCATGAGCCAGCTCATACTGCTCCTGCGGGTAATTGATCACGATCTTGCCGTCTGTCACCTCAAGTTCGCCTTCCATACCGCACAGGCCGCAGATCGCGTGAGTCGTGCCCGGCTCGATATAAAAGTTGTTGGTATGGCAGTGCGGACATACTCCTTCCGGTCCCTGCCATGTAGCATTCGGGATATCCTTGGCCGCATTTGCGAGATTGATCCCGATCTGATGCGCTCTCGCCAGGGCTTCATCATCCATCAGGATGGTCTTGGACCACTGGAATTTATCATTGTCGATAATCTTCCACATCGGGCTCATAGCCAGCATACCGTGATCCATCTGTACCAGAGAGCCCCAGTCAGAGCCGCCTACACCGATGAAAGAAATCACCTTATCCTTTAACAGTCTCGGGTCCACTCCCGGTCCGCCGTTCTGTTTACTCAACATATCTGCGATAAACAGATTGCCGCGATCCATGGACGGGCCAAAACGGTCACAGATCGTATGAATGATTCCCGGGACACCATTTTCAAATATTGGGGATACCATCATAATTCCGTCCGCATCCAGCATCTTGTCCAGAAGCCACATAAAATCATCCTTAAGCGCACAGATACGCCCTCTTCCGCTCATCAACGCTTTTACACAAGCGATGCATCCGGTACAATGCTTAATGTCAAGCTTATGTACGTTGATAAATTCGATCTCAGCTCCCGCCTCCTGCGCTCCCATAAGAGCCTCTTTACACATAGCGTCATTTGATCCATTCAATGTTCCTGATGAAATACCTAAAATTTTCATAGGTTCCTCCTTTTTGTTAGAAAATTAACGTTTTTCTTATAGCTAAATTATAACAATCCACGTTTTCTTTGTGAAATACATATAAAAACCACTTATTTATATCATTTTGGTTATAACTAATGACGGATATATTTTTTACTTATTTTTGCTTCTTTGACAAAAATCCCACAAGCTTGCGCTGGAATACATCTACGCCGATTCCCACATAAATCACTCCTGCCAGCATGGCCGCTCCGATCTGAACCGGAAGGCTGCCCAGATTCCCATAGCCCACCGGTGCAAGTATAGTAAGACCTACGGCCCATCCGCAAAGCCAGGCCGGGAGGAAGATGAATTTCTCCAGTGCAGAGCTGACCAGCACTGCCACACCTCCCATCACAAACAGGGTCACATATAATTCCACATCCGGATTCCACGGCATCTGATCCATAACCAGAAGTGCAAGCACCGCCCACGCGTCGCCAAGCAGAAATCCGATGCTGATTTTCAGCGTGTCCGCGTATTTATTCCCGTTCGCCACGAAAAGTCCCGCACAGATCAGGGCCACTGCTCCGCAAGTCACTCCGACATACGGGGCAAGCACAGCCCACAGCGGAGGCATAGCCGCGATGCCAAGAGCCAGAGCCCATGTATTGATTCGTTTTTCTCTCTGTTCCATATGATTCTCCTACTATAATAAGATGCCGCGGATCACATCTTCCATTTTGCCAAGGACCTGCTCCGCCATCTCGCCCATCCTGGGGCTGTGAAGCGCCAGGGTATCCTCCGGCTGGCTCTGGTAACAGGGCTGATTGAAATAATCTTCCATATATCCGTGATGCATCTGAGGCACGATCTCTTCTGCCAGAACGGTCACCTGGGCCTGCCTCAGCCTTGCCGCATAGGATACACCTTCCGGGCAAAGCGCATCCTCACCTGCCATGTAAAGTGCTGCCGGGGCGCTTCCGGCCAACAATTCGTTTGTGGCATAAAGCGGAGAGATATCCGGCTTCCTCGGGTCCTCGCCGTTTCCGTAAAGCTCAGTAAATGCCTCCATGACCTCCACCGGAAGGTCCGCCGGATGCTGGATTTTGGACCCCGGCGCGGACGCACCGTCCACATAAGGATAATGAAGAATCTGAAGTGCCAGAGAAAACTCTTTCGTCTGTGCCGCCTTCATGGCTGTGATCGTCGCCAGCGTCGCTCCGCCGGAGAATCCAAGCACTGCCATTTTTTCCGGATTGATTCCAAATTCCTCACTGTGGTCATGCACATATTTCACCACATCATAGGCGTCCTGGTGTGCAGCCGGATAGGGATGCTCCGGCGCTTTCCGATAGTTGACGCCGATCACGGTAACTCCCGTCTCATTTTTAATCCGCTCACAGAGGTGATCGTCCTTGGCCGCATCTCCCAGCACCAGACCTCCTCCGTGAAATTCAAAGATCACAGGAACCCTATCCCCTTCTGCGCGATGTACATAGACTTCGATTTCACAGTCCCTGCAGGAAATCATGCGCTTCTCGCCCAAAATGGGGTTCTGCCGGATGACCTCCATGGTAAATTCCCGCATGGAAGGGATGATCCTCCGAAAACTTCTTGTAAAACTTCCCATGCTGCCTCCTTAATATTCGAAATCGAATCCGCTCCAAACCGGGATACCCGTGTACTCCTTCGTCTCTTCCGCACCTTCCAGTGCACGGATCGCACCGGATGCCAGCGCCTCCATCTCAAAATCGCCGCCGTATACGATCATCGGTGCGATCCAGCCTGCATATTTCTTCACATTGGTGATAAACTGCTCATCATTGGAAACTCCGCCGGTCATAACAATCGCATCTACCTTGCCTTCCATGACACATGCATAAGAGCCGATATACTTGGCAAGCTGATATGCAAAATTCTCATAGACAAGAGCTGCCCATTTGTCACCTTTCTCAATCCGTTCCTTGATCTCCAGCATGTTATCGGTTCCCAGAAGCGCTAGAAGCCCTCCGGTCTTGCCGATTTTTGCCTTCATCTCATCCAGGGTGTACTGACCAGAGTAACACAGCTTCACGATCGGCATAACCGGAACGTTGCCGGAACGGTTGGGGGCCATGGGGCCGTCACCATTGAGTACGTCGTTGCCGTCCACGATTTTGCCCTGTTTCTGTGCCGTGATGGAAAGCCCGCCGCCTACATGGCACACGATCAAATTGCAGTCTTCATATGGTTTTCCCAGCTCTTTCGCGGCACACATAGCCACTTCCTTCTGGTTCAGTACATGAACGTGTGACTCGCGGTAGACTCCTTTTACACCGGTGATTCTGGCTACATCTTCAAATTCATCCACATCAGGCGGATTTACCAGATACGCCGGTTTGCCGCTCTCTTTTGCAAATGCATCAATGATCTGTGCTCCCAGGATCGCCGGATGCTCCATCAGGCGGCCGGAGGTACAGTCCTCCAGGATCTTCTCATTTACCGGGAAGATTCCGCCCGGAGTGGATACCAGTCCCCCGGAATAGGCTGCAAATGCATCCATTTCTTTGATATCGATATGATTTGCCTCAAGCTCTTTCAAGATCGTCTCCACACGATACGGTTTCTGCTCACTGACTCGTGCAAAGCTTTTCAGCTTCTGTGGGTCATGCTGAACATTTGCCTTGAACAAACGCTTTTCTCCGTCAAACACCGCCAGTTTTGTAGAGGTGGAGCCTGGGCTTAATGTAAATATCTTATATCCCATTTCGTAATTTCTCCTCATTCTATTTCCTGTATTTCTTTTCAGCATATATCGCTTGCTATGTATTTTTCCCGCCGATATCCTATTTTCCTATGCATTAGCTGCCGCGATGATCACCATAGCGATGTCGCCTACGATCTCCTCCACAGTTGCCCCGCGCGAGGAATCCGCCACCGGTTTTGCGAAGCCGGAAAGAGTATGTCCATAGCCGTTGCCCTTCGCAAAAAGCTGGATCATCTTGATTCCGATATTGGCCGCATTCAGCTCCGGAAAGATCAGGATATTGGCTTTCCCCGCAACCTCACTGGGGCGTTTGACCTTCTTGGCCGCGACTTCCGGCTTGATCGCGGAATCCAGCTGAAATTCTCCGTCAATCTTCAAATCCGGCCTGCGCTCTTTTGCGATCCGGATGGCTTCCAGAATCTTGTCCACGCTGGAGGCCGTCCCCGATCCGCAGGTAGAGAAGCTAAGGAAGGCGCATCTTGGCTCCCAGCCCATAAGGGCACGGATATTGTCACAGGATGCGATGGCGATGGATGCCAGTTCATCAGCCGCCGGCTCCGGGTTCAGTCCGCAGTCTGCAAGTGCGATCAGGTTTCCTTCCGGCCCCTCAAAGCCCGGGATCTCCGTCAGCGCAAAGATGGACGGAACGTCCACGCCATCCTGCATTCCGATAGTCTGTTGTGCCGCTAAAAGCACATCTCCTGTTGTGTTCACATGGCCGCAGAAAGTTCCGTCCACCTCACCTACCGCCTCCAGGATCATGGCATAGTACATCGGGTTTTTCATTTTCCGTTTGGAACCTTTTTCGGAGAGCATCAGTTTCGGATAAGACATGTAGCGCTCCACGATGGAATCACGAAGCGACTCGTCGGTAATATCCACGATCTCCATATCAGAGATGTCGACGCCGGCCTTCCTTGCTGTTTCTTGGATGACGGCAGGGTCATTTACCAGAACCGGAATTCCAATTCCTGCATCTTTTACCTGACGGGCCGCAAGCAGTGTCTTCTCCGCCTCACACTCCGGAAGAGCGATCCGTTTCGGACTTTGCTTTGCCTTCTCGATTAGAGTTTCAATTAGAGTCATGTTTTGTCGTCCTTTCTTTTTATTTCGAGGAGGCACGGCCGCAGCCATGCACTCCCTGATCTCATTTTTTAACGGTACACATAATCTCCTGCTTTATATTTCGGCGGGATCACCGGCACCTGAATGAAGGACTCATACTGTCCTCCGGTGTAGATGATCTGGCGTCCGTGGTTGTCCGTATCCCATGCCAGCGGTTCGAACCAGCCTTCACGGATATAGCGTCCTGCGATCTGCACACGAAGCTTCTGTCCTTTGTGCCAGATACGTGCGGAAGGTACGATCTCGATATCTACCGGTACGATTTCACCCGGCTGCACTTTCAGTTCTCTCTTATGTGCCATAACCGGCTGTACCATCATTCCCTTTACATACTGGGATTCCTCTTTGCTGATCTCACGGTGAGAGATCCTGCACTTGCCCCATGCCCCCGGATGCGGCTCATTTAATGTGTACCACGGAATCCAGTTGCCGTTCTCGTCCGCCTTCTGGATATTGATGAACATATCCATATCGTTATAAGCTTCCGCAGCCACATAAAGATGCAGATACATATATCCAGTCAGCTCGGTATCCTCTGTAAAGGTCATATCAAACTCAACCTGCTCCGTATTCCCATCATATGCCACGCTTGATTCTACAGAAACCGGAGTATCCTGCATGGTCAGGTGATTCGGGTCGGAAGCATCCAGATAATACTTCTTATACTCCGTCCGCTTCAACGGGAACTCATTTTCCGGACGGCGTACCTGATAGTCACAATCATAGGCATCCATAATGTCGATCCGTACCTTCGGAGTCATCTCCCAGCCGTTGTGAATGCCCTTCAGATAACGGTCATAGAAGCGCTTCAGGTCTTCTAAGTTCTCCGGTGTATAGGTATCCGGCCACTCAAAATCGCGGTGGGCACGGAGCCATTTTCTCTTTGATTTTGCTTTTCTGAATGCCTGGAAGGAGCCTCTCAGATGAAAATGTGAGAATCCTGCGGTCTGATATACCGGAATCTCAACCTTTGAGAAATCCGGGCGTTTGTCCTGCCAGTATCCGTTGATCAGCGGGTATTTCACTGCCATATCCACCTGGCTGTCTACTCCGCCGGTACCAGTCACCTGCGCGGAAATGAACTTGTTAAAGGAAAGCGCCGGAACACCGCCTTCATAGAAGGACTCACGGTAAAGGTCCGTCGTACACTCCCACGGAGCGATACATTTCAGATGCGGCGGCTGCATAGCCGCGATTCCCCACTGATGCATTGCCACACCGGAGTTTCCTGCCATACCGACATTTCCGTTACACCAGTGCTGTGTTGCCACCCATTCAACGAAATCGTAGCCGTCTTCTCTGTCCTGATGGGTAAACATATGTACATTTCCTTCCGAATGCCCTGCGCCGCGTACGTCTACATTGGCAACCGCATAGCCCTGGTAGCACCAGTAAAGCGGGTCCGGAGACTCAAATTTAGCCAGCTTGGATACGGTGTGCGGCGGCACTCCCATGATCTGCCATTCACTCATACCTTCGCCCGGACGTTTGCCGAACCAGGACCAGGATACGATGACCGGATATTTCTGAGTCTCATCCTTCGGGCGAAAGATATCAACATAGATCTTAACGCCGTCTCTCATCTTAACTGCCACATCCTGCTCGCAGAGAATGCCCGGTGCCGCCTCATAGATGCGCGGATTAACTGCCGGACAGAACCCCTGTCCCATGCGGGCCATCGGGTCCTCCGATGCCGCAAGGTCCACGCTGGGATCTACCGCAACCGGCTTTCTTGCCACCATGTAGACCGCCTCAAGCTCCTCGCCGCAGAAGGTCTCCTTCAATGTAAATCTCTCACGTGCTGCCAGCTCATCATCATGGTCGGATTTTGCTGTCTCTTCCGCCGGTCCTTCTAAAGGTGCCGTCTCTGCCTTCGCCGCAGTGTCTGCCTCCACGGTTTCACCGAGGCACTCTGTGATCACATAGTCAACCGCTTCGCTGATGGTCGTCTGGCGGCGGAATGACATATAGGGGATCTCGATATCAAATTCATCTTCCAGATAAGTCGTAATCTGGGA
>Ga0129308_1001353_pt1 | contig 25962 bp, 20 predicted proteins | sample L827metagenome_FD_94440 | JGI IMG/M metagenome (GOLD analysis project Ga0129308, IMG submission 94440) | Ring-tailed lemur group fecal microbial communities from Wisconsin, USA - L827 metagenome | ecosystem: Host-associated > Mammals > Digestive system > Large intestine > Fecal | place: USA...
ATAAATGGCTTTTACAGACCATCTATCTGCATCTTGATGGTTATTTAAAACGCTTCTGTACATTAGTCAATCAAATAGTGGAGTGGCTATTAGATTATGAAGAAATGATTTGTGAAGAAGAGGCAGCTTTTTATACTTATTGGCAGAATTATGCGACGCAAAACGATTTTGCCAGCTATGTTTCTAAGAGGCTCAACATTGATGTTAATCCAAAAGTAACACAGATATGGATCGTTCCTTCCTATTTTGCCTGCTATCGTTTGATTCATGAGTATCGCCAGGAAGCAATTCTATACGTATTCGTGGGCATGATCTTTGATCAGACGTTCAGTTTCGAAAAAAAATATGAAACGCCGGCATTATTATGCAATCATTTACGCCTGGTCAGCGATCCCAGCAAGTTCGAGATTTTAAAAACCATCAAAGAAAGACCATATTATGGCAGTGAATTGGCTAAACTGTTTCATTTATCCACACCGACAATTTCGCATCATATGCAGTCGTTGGAAAATGCGGGATTTGTGAAAGCAGAAAGGCGTGAGAACAAAACTTATTATAGCCTGGACAATGAAAGACTGAGTTTGTTTTTGGCGCAAATCCATCATATGCTGCTAGAAAAGGAGGAAGTCAAATGATGTATCCAGTCAAAAAAATGTATCTGTCTGAAAAAAAGAAGCTTGAAGATGAAGGCTATGCTGTCTTTTCGCCGGAATTTTTCCAGGAGGCATTATTAAATTTTTTATCCCGATTAGGGTATCTTTATCAGGTAACATCAAGACAGGGTAATCGTAAAGAAATCATGCAGGCTTATGTCGCTGGATTTAAAGGTATTCTTGGCGTAGGTGTTGCTTTGCATGCACAGGAAGATATCAGTCAGCCCAATCTTACTTATAGTGATAAGAAGATTTCTGAACTTTATCTGGATATTTACGAAAAGGCCCTGGATTTGAAATATACGCTGAAAGATTACACTTTTTATGCATTATTCAGCACATATTTAGTCTTGGGAAATAGCCTTGGATTTAATTTTGAAGATATTACGTATGTATACGAAAATGAAAAGTAGGTGGAAAAAATGAGAGAAGAAGTAACAAAAGCATTATGTCTGGCTGATGGTTTATCAGGATTTGAGAAAGAAGTCACAAGAATTGCCAAAGGATTTATGAAAGACTGTGTCGATGAGATTGTTTATGACAACATTGGCTCTGTTGTTGGTATTAAAAAAGGGACAGAACCGTTAAAAGTGTTATTGACAGGACATGTCGATGAGATTGGTATGGTTGTAAAGAGTATTGATGAAAAAGGCTATGTGCATCCACATCAGTTAGGTACATTATTTGCTCATTCATTAGGTGCTCAGGAAGTTACTTTGACAACCAGAGATGGCAGGAAACTAAAAGGAATTATTGGAACCCATGCCAAAAACCCTAATTTCCAGTTAAATAAAGACTGCATTCCTGTACAGGATCTGATTGTTGATTTTGGTGTTTACTCTAAACAGGAATTAATTGATTTAGGTGTTAATATTGGAGATCCAATCACCCCAAACGGCTATTATCAGGTGATGAATAATCCTGATTTTATCTCTGCCAAAGCCTGGGATGACCGTGTTGGTATCAGCCTGGTTGTTGAGAGTGCACTTAATTTGAAGGATGAAACGGTGAAGCCAACGATTTATTTTGCCGGAACAGTCCAGGAAGAAGTTGGTTTAAGAGGTGCTAAAACCGTGGGGCAGATGGTTCAGCCAGATCTTTCTATTGCTTTGGATGTTTATCCATGCAATGATACAACTAATGATCCAAAAGGGGATTTTGCTTTAGGCAAAGGCTTTGGACTGGCCATCATGGATACTTCATCAATTGCTCATACTGGTTTAGTGAAGTATATTGAAAAAATCTGTGATGAACATGACATTCCTTATCAGGAAGAAATTATTAACCGGGGCGGTACAGATTCCGGTGAATTGCATAAAGTGGGTGCCGGAACAGTCAATGTTTCTGTTGTTATTCCTAACCGCTATGTGCATACACAAAGATCTATCATTAACCGCAAGGACTACGAAGCTGCGCTTGCTTTCTTAACTGAATTTTTAAGAACGATCAGTCTTGCCGATTTAGAAGAAATCAAGGCTGATAAGATGTAGGGAGGATAACCATATGGCAGATTTAAAAATGCTGGAGGCCTTCTGTCAGGCAGAAGGTATTTCCGGACATGAAAAAGAAGCAGTAAGAGTGATGAAAAGCTATCTTGAAGGTTATTGTGATGAAATTTTTTATGATAATCTGGGTTCTATTATTGCCCATAAAAAAGGAAATGGACCCAAAGTATTGTTTACTGGGCACATTGATGAAATTGGCTTTGTGGTTAAAGAAATCACAGAAGATGGCTTTTTAAGAATTCATCCGGTTGGCGGCTGGAGTACGCATAAAATGATGGCTCAGCCAGTGACAGTTACTACAAGGACTGGCCGTAAATGTCCGGGAATTATTGGTGATACCAAAAAACCAGGCAGTGACCGCAACAGTTTAATGCCGATGAGTGATGCCTATGTGGATTTAGGGGTTGCCAGCAAGCAGGAAGCGATTGATTTAGGCATTCGTATTGGTGATCCAATTTGTCCTAAAGCTGATTTTACGGTGATGAACAATCCAAACTATGTAAGTGCGAAGGCCTGGGATGACCGTGTTGGTGCAGCGATTTGCACAGATGTGATTCGGGCTATGAAAGATGAAGTTTTAAATTGTGATTTATATGTGGCGGGTACTGTTCAGGAAGAAGTCGGCTGCCGCGGCGCTAAAACCGTTGGTCAGATGATTGCGCCGGACTTATCCATTGCCATTGATGTTGGCGGAGAAAATGATGAACCCAACGCACCAAAAGGACATGCCATTTTAGGCAGTGGTGCGGCTATCTGCATTCAGGATATGAGTGCCTTAGCACATTCTGGCTTAGTGGAACATCTGGAAAAAATCTGTGAAGAACACAATATTAAACATACCGTTTATGTGCTGGGCTATGGCGGCACGGATTCCGGGGAGCTTTCTAAAGTGGGTGCCGGATCTGTGAATTTGACTATTTCTATCCCATCACGTCATATTCATTCTCATAATTCAATGATTCATTTAGGTGATTATGATGCGATCGTATCGCTTCTATGTGAATTTGTGAAAGCATTTGATCAGGATGTTTTAGAAGCATTAAAGGAGGCAAAGCGTTAAAATGGCAAATATGGAATTTTTAGAAAATATTACTTTAGTACCTGGTGTATCCGGTTATGAAAAAAGAGTTACAAGAGTAATGAAAGATTATCTTTCAGACTGTGTGGATGAATTTCAGTATGATAATTTAGGCAGTCTGGTAGCGATCAAAAAAGGAACAGGTAAATTAAAAGTCTTAATGACAGGCCATGTGGATGAGATTGGCTTTGTCGTTAAAAGCATTGAAAAAAATGGTTTTATTAAAGTACATCCATTAGGCGGCTGGTTTGGCAAAAATATTTCTTCAAGCTTGATGTCTATTACAACGCGTGAAGGCAAGGAGATCAAAGCTGTCTTTGGCGGCAGTCTGCCTCGCGGCAAAGGTCCTGAAGCACGAAAATTAGCGCCTATGCCAAACGAAGTTTCCTTGGATATCGGTGTTGACAGCAAAGAAGAAGCGGAAGCTTTAGGCATCCGTGTTGGAGATCCCGTTACGCCTGTCAGTGAATTTACAGTGATGGCAAATCCAAAGTACCTCATGAGCAAAGCCTGGGATGACCGTGCCGGCGTAGCCGTTATCTGTGAAGTCATGAAAAATTTAAAAGACGTTGAAACGGAAGCATCTATCTATGCGGCTGGAACGATTCAGGAAGAAGTTGGCTGCCGCGGTGCGAAAACCGTTGGTCAGATGGTTCAGCCAGATGTTGCTTTTGCACTAGATGTCTGCTTCTCTAACGATGTGCCAGAAGAAGGCGAAATGAATGATGTCAAATTAGGTTGTGGTGTTGTTTTAGGTGTTCTGGACGGCGGTGTAATTGCTCATACAGGCCTGTTAAAGAAAATGGAAAGCATCTGTAAAGAATTAGAATTGCCATATCAGTTAGATGTGCTTGTTGGCGGCGGTACAGATTCCGGAGAGCTTTCTAAAGTAGGCGCTGGTGTTGTTAATATGACATTATCAATTCCATCAAGATATATGCATTCACATCGTACGATTATCTGTAAAGATGACTTAGATGCAACGGTTAAAGTACTGACAGAATTCTGCAAACAAATTAATGAAGCTGTATTAGAAGAAATAAAAAAAGATAAACAATAAAATATGGAAGATGGCGGGAAATCTGTCATCTTCTCTTTGTAAAGAAGGGGGTTAGCCAAATGCAAGTAACACATACTTACGATCATTTCTTTTTATATCAGGAAATTGTTGATATCATTGATGGTTATGTTAAAGATTATCCTGATTTTGTGCAAAAAACAGTGATTGCCAAAACCGAAAAAGGCCGGGACATGCTGGCTGTAACAATTACCGATTTCCAGTCAGGAAACCCTGCAGATAAGCCGGCTTATCTGGTGGATGCCAACATTCATGCCGGAGAAGTCACGGGCAGTATGACGGCGATGTATTTAATGGATACATTACTGACAAATCATCAGGATCCACAAATCAGTGATTTATTGAAGCATATGACATTTTATATTATTCCGCGAATTTCTCCGGATGGATCAGAACACTATCTGACCACGCCTGATATTATTCGAAGTGTTGACCGATTATACCCATATAGTGAAAAGAAACCAGGCTTGTATCCCCAGGATATAGATGGTGATGGGGTTATTCGTAAGATGAGAGTAAAATCCCCTTATGGTATCTGGAAAAAATCACCGCTGGATGATCGGCTGATGGTGAAGCGGGAACCTGATGATTTAGTCGGCGAGTTTTATCATGTTTATCAGGAAGGCCTGATTGAGGCATATGATGGCTTAACTGTTAAGAATGCGCCGATAAGATATGGCAATGACTTTAATCGAAACTTTCCGACAGCATGGCAGCCAGATCATATTCAGCGCGGTGCCGGAAAATATCCATTGTCTCATCCAGAAACCAAAGCTCTCGCTGATTTTATCATAGACCATCCTAATATTGGTTCAGTGCTCAACCTGCATACAATGAGTGGACTTTTCCTTTATCCGCCAGGATTAAAATCAGGAAAGGAAGCGCATCCTGAGGATATGGCTCGTTATCGGGCATTGGGTGCGATGGCAACCAAAGAGACAACTTATCCGGCACTCAATGTCAGAGATGAATATTGCGGCTTAAATGAAGGCCCAATCTGTGGGTTATTGGATGATTTTAATCATTTTGGACAAGGTCTTGTGAACTTTACAATTGAATGCTGGGATTTGGATCCAAGGGCAGGTGTTGAGACAAAATGGCCAGCTGATCCTAAAGATATGACTGATGAAAAGCAGGCAGAAAATGCTTTAAAATACATCCAGTTTGTGGATAGAGAATTGGATGGAGAAGGCTTTAAACCCTGGACACCGTTTAATCATCCGCAGTTAGGTGAAGTGGAAATTGGCGGAATTGATTATAAGAGCATTGTTCAGAACTGTCCTATTAAATTTTTAGGCCAGGAAATTGAGAAACATACAAGATTTATGATTCGTCAGGCAAAAACATTGCCGCGCATCAGTTTCAGAGATGTTAAGGTGGCTAAAATGGACGAAAAAACATATCAGGTTGAAGCGATAGTTATGAATACTGCATTTTTGCCTTCATATATTACCAAAGAAGCCTTAGATTTAGGTAAAGCAGACACGCTGAAAGTGACGCTTTTAAATGAAGATGTTCAGGTCATTGGCGGTAAAAAAACAATTGATATTGGTCACCTTGGTGGCTTTTCAGGCATTGGCGGATATAATGGCATGACTGGACCTTCCAGCAGTATCACAGAAGACTGTGAGAAAAAAGTAACCTGGATTATTCAGACAGAAAAGCTGACAGATATTCATATCGAAGTTCAGTCAAATAAAACAGGTAAAATCAAAACAACATATCATATATAATCAGGATGACTATAATGTCATCCTTTTTTGTTGGTGATTCTGCCTGTGGGTAATCATACGATTGCCGTGACTACTTTTATTGCCTGCAGTGTCCCGGCTGCTGTTAATACGATGATTTTTTCTCTGCATTTTGGCGGGGATAGTAAACTGGGAGCGAGGTTTGTTTCAATCAGTTCGATTTTATCAATGATGAGTCTGCCGGTCATTTTGACATTAGCGAGCTATGTGATATAATCTTTAACAGATGTCAGCGGCATTGTTGCGCTGGCATTTTCGTTTAGAAATATTTAATAATTGCGTACAGTTTTAGATAAGATGATTCAAAGATAATATAGGTATAAAAAGAAAGGATGATAATTCATGTACGAAAGCTCAGAGAAAAAATTGAAGTGAATCCCCGCAAGCCGCAATATTTGAAAGTTGTTTGGGGGGCATAGGTTATAAAATAGAGGAAGGAATTGAGAATGGAAAAGAAGAATATTTTTTATACGGCATATTTGTTCATTATAATAGCTATGTCGGTATTTATTACCAGCATTTATCCAGACAATTCAATTTTTCTGGTGAACCATGAAAGGGATCTGCAAAATCCGGTTTGTGATTCTGTCCCGGACATTATTGCAAAAAGTTATCCTTACCTGAATTTTAGTCAGGATCGTGTGGATACCATTCTGAATTCGAATGAAGTGGCTAATGACAGCATCTTTTATTTCTTTAAAATCTCAATCAAATAAACACATAATTTTACACAATTAGGGATAAATATGTTATAATAAAATAGAAAGGAATGAGAATAATGATTGAATTAAAAAAGATAAGCATTGCATATGATGGGCACACTGTATTGACGGGAGAAAAATTCATCGCATATGATACTGGCATTACAGTCATTTATGGAGAAAGCGGCTCTGGCAAAACATCATTATTGAAATCTATTCTTTTATGGGAATATCAATGTGAGCGTTATTTTTTCAATGGAAAACAATTGGAACAAAAAGGCTTTGAAACAATAAGAAATCAGTATTTTGCCTCCCTTTCTCAGCAGTCCACCTTAATCGACCAGTTAAACATTGCCGGACATTTTGATTTGTTTAAGAACAATCAAAAAGCAGAAGAACTGATTGAGAAATTAGCACTCCAAAACCTCATGAAAAAATATCCGCCACAGTTATCAGGCGGAGAAAAGACCCGCGTCGGCCTGGCTTTAGCGATTTTAAGAAATCAGCCCATCCTGGTTTTAGATGAACCAACCGCCTCCTTGGATACTGAGATGGCAAGAAGAATAATTGAGTTGATTCAGGCTTATGCCAAAGAACACAGCGTTATTATTTCTACGCATGATAGAAAAATCATTGAAATCGCCGATAATGTTTATGAAATTGATCAGGGATCTCTTAAATTATTGAAGCAGCAGGAAACAATCGAAAATAAAGCAATTTGCTTGCCTGTTACTATGAAATTTAGTTTATCTCAGGAGTTAAAATTATTTCATCAGCTAAAAAAGAGAAAACTTCTGTACCATATCATGATGAAAGTTCTTTTAGTGATCAGTATCAGTTTTACGTCATTTGGATTATCCATATAGGACCGATGATACTTTGGATCAACTCTATGGCAATGAAATTTTTGTTTATCAAGCAGTCGATTCCGATATTTACCCTGTTTATAGTGTGGATGGCTTTGAATTTCCTATAAGTGAAGATGAAAAGAAGAAGATAAGAGAGTTAGATCATGTGCTGGAAGTCTATGACAATGTTCTTTTAATGCAGGGCGGCCTTATTTATTTACCTGAAGAAGTGGAATATTACCAGCAATTAGAAAACGATATGGGGTTGATTAGAAGAAAAATCACTTTATTGGATGCCGATAGCCAAATCCTCAGCGAAAATAGTTATCCGCTTGAAGATATTCCTAATGGCGGATACTCCTTAAGTATGGGCACTTATTTGGATGATGGAAATTATAGTGATGATATTGAAATCCAGACGCAGATAAAAGACGGTGTGTATTTAACACACAGTTTGGCCGAACAAATGGGCTTAGATTTAAAAGAAAATGATGAATTATATCTTGAAATGAACTTTTCTATTCCACAGTATATTGCTTATAATGATGCCTTCATTGGGTATGGGGAAGAAAATGAAGAATTAATACCATGCTGCGAAGTGAAAGGCAAAACGATTCGTTTAAAGTTTCCTGTCTCCGGTGTACTGAAGGGAGGCACAATGGGAGCTAATTTTGGACAAGATACAGGATTCTTCCTGTCTTATTCCTATCTGTGGTCACTTATTGAAGAATATCGCGTTACAGAATCTATTGACTATGTAAGTACTGATGCTGGCTATGTTTTACGTGAAAAAGCTCCAGAAGCGGAGGGAAGAATGATGCATTGTGAACCCTATCAGGCAAATTCTCTGATTGTGACGGTGGATTCAGCCTCTAACAAGCAGACAGTGATTAAATCATTGGAAAAGCTTGGGTATAGAGTTTCATCGCAGTATAGTCAGGTTTATGCTGCACAGTTCTCTAATAATATGGAATCTAACCTGTTTTTACTTTCTATTACTGCCTTGATAATGCTTGCAATTATCTATTTTGTGATGCAGTTTTTAAATTTAAAAGAAGAGATGAACTTCATCAACTTCTTTGAACAATTAGGCTTTTCCAAAAAAAATGCAAAGCAGCTTTGCTTGAAAAAATATATGAATGAATGGTTGAGTCACAGTCTTTTATGTCTGCTGTTTTCTTTCATTTATTTTAAAATTTGTCAGCGCCTAGCTTATTTCCCAATGGCAGCAACATATGCATTTATTCCTATAATCTTTATCCTATCCTTTGTGATTCTTTTTGTCTATCCAATGCTCATTTTGTTAATAGGTGGTAGAAAGTCATGATTAAACTAAGTCAATTGAACATCAGTTATGACCGAACTATTTTAGAGAATGGTGATTTGTCTCTTTATCCTGGTACGGTCACTTTGATTCGTGGTGAGAGTGGTTCGGGAAAATCAACTCTTTTATATCGCATAGGCCTGATTAGTTCTAAGCAGGATTATGTATATGAAGTGGATGGGCAAAATCTTTTCCAATTATCCGAAGGAAAACGCAAGGCTTTTCAAAGAAATAATATAGGCTATGTCTTGCAGGATGCCATGTTGTTTGAACACTATAATGTTTATGAAAACCTGTATCATTGCGCGATGTTAAATGGGGTGGAAATGACCAAAGCTTATGCTAAATCATTACTGGCATCAGTTCATTTGAAAATCAAATTGAATCGCAAAATAGACAAGCTTTCCGGTGGGGAAAGACAACGACTGGCAATTGCCTGCGCTTTAGCCAAAAATCCTGACATTTTGATTTTAGATGAACCAACCAGTGCTTTGGACCCGGAAAATGAATTGTTGATATATCAGATTTTACAGGAGCTCGCATGTCATCAACATATTTATGTTGTTTTCACAAGTCATAGTGAAAGAGCCATTCCTTTTGCGGATACCATTTATGAAATCAGACATCGGCAATTGATTCATACAAAAACAGTCCAGCAGAGCAATGTTGTATTAGCGATGAACATGGCATCTGAAAAACTGCCTCAAAGCTTTTTTAAGTATTATACGCATCATTTTAAAAAGACCTATCACTTTATGAGAAGACTGCTTCAAGGTGCATTGTTTATTAGTGTCCTTCTCATTTCGGCGGCCTTTATCCTGATTGAACATAATATTCAGGAAAACCAGCAGCTGTTAAATCAGATTTCCAATAACCAGTTGTTTGTCACCAATACTCCTTCTTCCACTTTCATGGATGATTTTTATGAGAAAGACTGCGTCATTTATATGAATGCTCTGACAAGTTTTCAAGGAGTTAAAGCAGTCTATCCTGTTTATCAGATCAGTTTTCCTACTTTTAGCGGGGAGTGCTATATCTTGCCCTGCTATCAGGAAAATCATTTTTCTGATCAGTTAAAAAGTGAGACCGAGAGCGAGGAGGGCGGCATCTATTTTGTCAGTAGTCAGCGAGGCAATCTGATTGAAAATATTGAGGATAGTGAAACATTTAATATCTTTGGCTGGCAATATCAGATTTTGGGTGAATTTTATAATGGCTTTAAAAGCCCTTATTTAAGAAGTAATAGTTTATTTATCTATATGGATCATGATTTGATACAGGCATATATTAAACAAACAGGCATCAATGCAAAGTTAATTGGCTATACGGTCTTTTATGATCATTTAAGTACTCTGAATAAGGCTGTCAATGCTTACCAGCACCGTGGTCTGTATGTCAATGATGGATTTCAAAAGGGAGAGGAATTAGAAAATATTTTAGATTCACTCATTCATTTCAGGTGGTATTTAATCACTGGAATAGCATTGATTTTATTGATTTTTATCACCCTGATTCAAAACCGATATTTTGAACAAAGAAAAAAGGAAATGGCATTATTAAAGGTCAATGGTCTTTCGTCAAGAGATGTTTCTGTTCTACTGGCAGAGGAATTAGTGAATATGAGTATCATTAGTTTTGTCCTTCCGCTTTTGGTCATTTTGACTGTCCTTGTTTTCTTCTCCCATGCTTTTCCACTACAGTTATTTGTGATTCTTACTGTGATATTTGTCATGCAATTTATATTGAGCTATTTTATCAATGCTTTCCGTATTGCCAAGCTGGAACCGGAAAATATATTCCGGGATTAATCAATGGATACCATTCAGGTCGTTTCAATATCTGGATGGTTTTTTATTTTTACTTTTTGCCGCAAATGATATTTTATCTTTTTTTAACGCTTTTTATACATTGTCATAATCTGGGGTGTTTAAAATAGGTCTCGTTAAAAAGGAAGAGAGGGAAAAACATGAATAAGAAGAATTGTTTGCTTGCACTTACATTTATTTCCGCATTGGGAGTTTCTTCAATCAGCACTTTAAATGTACAGGCAAAACAAACGCCAGTCATTAACGAGGCAATTGGTGATATAAGTGAAAATGGCACTATTGTCATGGACGAAACATCAATCATCAAGTATTTTCAATCGGGAGATCCTGCGGACGGTACCCTTGCCAAAGACAAATGGGGACAGTATACAGGATGGACAAGGGTTTACAAGGATGGCGATAATGCTGTTCTGAATGGTCAGTACAATGATAACGAATGGCAAAGTGCAGCAGGTACCTTTGATACCACGGCAGAAGATAGTATTTTAGATAAAAATGCAGCCGCATACTTTTTCAGAGGTTATTTTACAGTAGACAATACTGCAGAAGTGGCGGGCATTCATTTAAATTTTGATTATAAAGATGCTGTGATTGTTTATCTCAATGGACAGCAGCTGACTGCCTTAAATGTACCTGATGAAGGTTATCGCACAACTGGTGACAGTTCAGGAAGCCATAAAGATAATCTTGGTTTTGGCAGTAAAGAAGCATATTCTGAAGTACGGAATGCTGATATGTATTTTAGAGATATCAAAGATATGTTAGTGAATGGCGATAATGTCATCGCTGTTGAATTACATAAGACAAATGGGGATAGTGATGCTTACTTTAAAATGAACGAATTGGCACTTAACCCAGAAGAAAGCAAACTGCCAGAGAGAGATAGTCTTAAAGCTATTTCATTATCTATTGGGGCAACACCTTTAGAAATGAATTTAAACTGGTTTTCCACGGCTAGTGATGGCGGCACTTTGCAGTACGCTAAAAAATCAGCCATGACTGGTTCTGAATTCCCAGAAGCACAGGCGATAACTGTATCAGCTTCCACGTCCAAAGCACAGGCTGCTGGCTATTATGCCAATAAAGCAACGATGTCTAACCTGGAAGAAAATACTGAATATGTTTATCGAGTAGGCAATCATGGAGAATGGTCAGAGACTTATACAACATCGACAAAATCCAGCGGTGATTTCAGTTTCTTATTTGCCGGAGATCCACAGTTAGGTTCTTCTGGCGATTTGGCTTCGGATAAAGACGGATGGAAAAACACACTGGATTTAGTCAAAGACAACTCATTATTTGCGGATGTAAATTTTATTCAAAATGCTGGCGACCATGTTGAAGCAGGGAATAATGAATCTCAGTATGATGCTTATTTATCTAATTATGAAGGCAGTGTTGTTTACTCCGTACCATTTGCCAACGCTGTAGGAAACCATGATTATAAAGGAACTGCCTACAATGATCACTTTAATCTGCCAAATGTCAGTGATTATGGCAGCAGCGGTGAGGGCAATGCTGAGGGTGATTACTATTATGTTTATAACAACACCTTAATGTTAGTCTTAAATTCCAATAATCTTTCTACTGCAGAACATGAACAATTTATTGATGAAGCAATCGCTGCGACAGCAAATGAAGCTATTCAATGGAGAATTGTCGTCTTCCATCATTCTATCTATTCAACGGCATCTCATGCCAATGACAGTGATATCTTAGACCGCAGAAGTACTTTAGCACCAATGTTTAGTGAAAAAGGCATCGATTTAGTCTTAATGGGACATGACCATGTTTATACAAGAAGCATGTTAATGGATGGCTTAACACCGCTGACAGAGCTGTCCTTCGATGATCAGGGAAACCCAATCAATGATTTTACAAATCCCCAAGGCATTCTCTACATCACTGCCAATTCAGCTTCCGGAAGTAAGTATTATGAATTCTCGGGTACGCTGACAGGGGAATATGTTGCAGTTAAAGATCAGAGTCATCGCCGCAATATTACCAAAGTCAATGTCAGTGATGATAAAATTGAAATTGCCACTTATTATGCTGATGATCTGAGTCTTGTGGATGATATTGTCACCATCAAAAAAACATCTGCAGTTACAGCAGATAAGAGTGAATTACAGGATGCTGTTCATGAAGTTAAAGCATTGGAAGCATCAAAATATACAGAAGCATCTTTTGCCGCTTTACAAAATGCATTAACAGATGCAGAAGCTGTTTTAGCTAAAGAAGACGCTGATCAGGCTGTGATTAATGAAGCTTTAAAGACTTTGAAAGAGGCTCAGTCAAATCTTAAATTAAAAGATACTGTAAAACCTGAAGAACCAGGTCAACCTGATGAAGAAAAACCTGCCGAAAATGGTTCAGCGACCAAAGATCCGGTTTTAGTGGCTACAGGAGATCGTGCTCCGGTTGTATTGACGGTGATTGCTGCCAGTGCTGCTGCTATTGGCGTTGCAGGCGTATGGTATTACAAAGTTAAAACAAAAAAGAAAGAAATTTAGTTTATTTTTAAACTGTTCATGCGACAGCCTGTCCTCTTAGTAGGACAGGTTTTCTTTAGGGAGGATTTCATATGAGAAAAAAATTTAATTTCTGTGATTTGATTTTAGCAGCAGTCACAATTTTGTGTGCTTTAGGGGCACTCTGGTATCATGATCAGTATCCTGTTAATGTTTCTCTTTATAATACTTCAAGTTTGAGTTATGCTAAAGCAAAAGTAATGGAAGTGATAGAAGAAGAGGCTAAAGAGGATGCGAATGTTAAAGGCAGATACTATGGCATACAAACGCTTAGTGCAGAAATTCTTGGAGGCAGTTATCAGGGAAAAGAAGTCATTATTGATAATTATCTATCTGCAACCCATAATATCCGGTTAGGAACCGGTGATTTATTTATTGCCTGTATTGATCAGCCTGAATCTGCCAATTCATTAATTACTGTCTATAATTATTATCGAACACCTTACATATATTTTTTTTGCGGATTGTTAATTGCTTTCGTTGCTTTAATAGGTAAATCAAAAGGTATACGGACAGTGATTTCTCTGATTTTTTGTCTGTATTGTATTATCACATTTTTATTACCAATGATATTTAACGGGCTGCCTCCTGTCCTGTTGACAATTCTTTTGATTATTTTAATGATTGGATACTCGCTCTTTATGTTAAATGGATACTCCCTGAAAACCTGGACTGCTATTATTGCGACTGTGCTGGGCGTTATCTTTAGTGGCCTTATTTTTTATGCGATGAGTTTCTTCATTCATATTTCAGGATTTCAAACGGATCAGGCTGAGGCATTGATTTTGATATCCCAGCAAACTGGTCTGAAAATCAATGAAATTCTTTTTTCAGGTGTATTGATTTCGTGTTTAGGTGCAGTGACGGACGTCGGACTTTCTTTAGCTTCTGCACTATACGAAGTTAAATCGGCAAATCCACGATGCTCAAGACAGGCGCTGTTTAAGGCGGGCATCAATATTGGCAAGGATATGATTGGCACAATGTGCAATACGCTTATCCTTGCTTTTACAGGAAGTTCTCTGACCATGTTGATTGCTTTTTATGCCTATCAGATTCAATACCATCAGCTGATGAACTCTGATTATATTGCCGTAGAAATAGCTCAGGGACTCGCAGGAACCTTTGGTGTTGTGCTGACTGTGCCATTAGGCGCACTGGCGGGCTCGCTCATTTATACCGCTTTTTGGCAGCATTCTGAATAAAAAGAAAATTAACACATCACTCCCTTTTATCAATGAATCAAATACTGTAAAATAAGGATATTCTATATTATTTCAATAAAATAAATTTTTTCCTGAAAGAAATCAGTATAGTCGTTTGTATTGATAGTGAAAAGAGAGGAGACAGAACGATGAAGACAATGATTGCTATTTTAACGGTATTAGGACTTTTTAGTGTAGGCGTAAAGAAAATGGAGATACAGGCGCATCATGCAAACTGCCATGATCAGGAAGCAGACCAATGCGTTGAAAACTGTGATAATGCCTCATGCCAACACAATCATAAGGCGCACTTTGATGGACATTGCAGATAAAATGGGAAGTGATACTGTGGTTGAAAATGATGATTTGAGAAGTAAAATCGAACTATATGGCGATATGATCAGGCGCATTTGCTTTGTTTACATGAAGCAGGAAGCAGATGTCGAAGACATGTTTCAAAATGTATTTTTGAAATATATCAGGAAAAAAAGACCATTTGAAAATGCGGAACATGAAAAAGCCTGGTTTATAAGAGTTACTATAAATGAGTGTAAAAATTTTTTAAATTGCTGGTTTCATAAAAAGGTGGATTTAGATGTAGATCTGGACCGATTTTGCATTGAAAAAAATACGCTTGAGTATGATATTTTGCATGCGGTACAAAAATTGGAAAGAAAGTATAGGGTAGTAGTCTATTTATACTATTATGAAGGATTTTCACTGAGGGAAATATCTGCAATACTAAATCAAAAAGAGAATACCATTTATACTTGGCATTCCAGAGCAAAAGAACAATTGAAAAAAGAGTTAGGAGAGGAGCTTTTCAATGAATCAGAATTATAAATCAGCGATGGATAAAATTATTGCAGATGATCGTTTGAAAGAAAAAACATATCTGAGTGTTATGACAAAAAGAAAGAAACAGCGCACATCCAAACCGGTTTTGGCATTGGCAATAAGCATTTGCTTTCTGTTTTTTGGCATTCATCTAATTTCCGAATCAACAATTGATCAATCTCAGTATAGTTATATTACAATTGATGTTAATCCCAGTATTGAGTTTATACTAAATAAAGATGATTTAATTATTCAGGCGATAGCTTATAACACTGACGGAGAAAAGGTGCTTGATGATATTACGTATCAGAACAAAGATTATCAAACAGTGGTTGGAAGTTTATTAAAAAGCAGTCTTTACCAATCTTTTTTAGCTAAAAACAATGATATTCAGGTTACAGTTTACTCCAAAAACCAAGACAAATGTATAGAACTTGAAGAAAATATGGATTTGATAATGGCTGATCTGGCGCTAAATCATCAATACGAAAGTATTTGTATTGATGAAAAAATTCACCATGAGGCTGCTTCCTGTCATGTCTCTAGCGGTAAATATGTGATCATCCAGGATATTATTCAGTTTGATGATTCATATGCCGTTAACGATCTTGAAGAAAAAACAGTGACAGAGTTAAAGGCATTGTATCAGACAATAACAAATCAGGCATATGATTATGATTCAATAGATCATCATGCATCTCATTCGTCAAATCATCATTAATGGCAAAGGCTAAAATAAAAGCATCAGACGAAAGTCTGATGTTTTTGATGACACATGGCAAAATCAATGAATATACGAAGAATAGGGTATGAAATGAATTCATAAATCTGGCAGCTAGGTTTTTAATTCTCTGTTTTTATATGATTTAGAACCCAAGATGTTACCGGTTTGAAAATAACATAAAAAACGTATCCGAGCATTCCACCAGTTACATTGGTCATTAAATCTGTGATATCTGAAGATCTAAAGCCATCGATGAGCGGCTGTAATATTTCAATACCTAAACTCATCAAAAAACAGAATAATACTGTTGTGCTAAATTTGGCAGTTCTGCCTTGAGTTAATGGAAATAAGAAACCAAATGGAATGGTCATTATAATGTTCAATACGATCTGTCTTAAAAAATCTCCTCTCCCTGTTGAGACATCTATAAACGGTACTAAATTCATAGGTACATAGGGATGATTTAGAACAAATGGAATCGATGTGATTATTGGCATCAAGGTAAAATAAAGCACAAAAGAAAGATATATATACATTAATGTGTTGACAAGCAGAATATCTATTCCTTTGGTTTTCCATCTTCTGAAAAAAACAAAAGCATATAAGAGCGCTAAAGCCGTGAAATCAATCAAGTATTTCATAGTATCACCTCATAAAAAATTGCTGGACCATCTTGACATCTATTATAGCATTCATATATGAAATTTTCTATCATTATCCAGCTGATGGTATCTTATATTTGCCTGTATCGTTTTATATTGCAGACTAAAGCAGAAAAAATGATGTTTAGTTTGAGTGTCTTAATCAGCGAAAAAGGAGAAATACAGTTTAAGACATTTCAATGTCACATGTGCAAGCATTATTTTGATCAGTATCAATTTTTAAGTAAAGTGGAATTAAATTTTTCACTTTAGAAATGATGTTTTTTCAAAAATGATGTTGCTTTTTTGGATTGTTTGTGTTATTATATACAAGCGTTAAGAAAACTAGATAATTTGCTTGAATAGCTCAGTTGGTAGAGCAATCGGCTGTTAACCGATCGGTCGTAGGTTCGAGTCCTACTTCAAGCGCCATGTGGCCTGTTGGAGAAACGGTTAACTCATATGCCTTTCACGCATACATTCACGGGTTCGAATCCCGTACAGGTCACCATTTTTTATAGGGGCGTGGTTCAATGGTAGAACAGAGGTCTCCAAAACCTTTGACGCGGGTTCGATTCCTGCCGCCCCTGCCATGAAACGAAAGACGTTGATTTATTCAGCGTTTTTTTATTTCACCATATGTCATTTCAGGCAAAATGTCTAAAGCCTGGCTTTTAGAAATTGAAAAGAGACGAATTCATCAGTTGATTCGCCTCTTTTTTGTCTAAAAGCCAAATTAATTTTGTCTGATTTTTATAAAATTATATCGCTATTTTCTTCTCTGTTTAGGGTTTTATTTTTTAAGCTTCATTATTCACCAATTTGTGTCTTATACATGGCCGCATATTTACCATTCAGTGCCATTAATGCCTCATGATTACCCTGTTCTGCAATTTGACCATTTTCAAGCAAAATAATCATATCTGAATCCTTAATTGTCGAGAGACGATGTGCGATAATAAACGAAGTGCGTCCTTCCGTAATCGTCAGCATCGCATCACGTATGCGCTGTTCAGTTACTGTATCTACAGAGCTTGTGGCCTCATCTAGAATTAAAATAGGTGCATTCGTTAAGACTGCGCGAGCAATCGTCAGTAACTGACGTTCTCCCTGGCTAAGTTCCATACCTCCTTGAGCAAGGACCGTATCATAGCTTTGCGGCAGTCTCTCAATAAAGGCATCTGCTCCAGCCATTCGAGCTGCCGCCTGTATATCTTCAAAATCAACATTTTCATGTCCATAACTGATGTTTTCTTTAATGGACAGAGCAAATAATGCACTATCCTGCAAAACAACACCGAAGGACCGCCGGAGGTCTTCCATTCGGTATTCTCTTAAATCATGTCCATCAAGCAATATTTTTCCATCATTTACATCATAAAAACGTGTCAGTAAATTGATAATCGTTGTTTTACCAGCGCCCGTTGAGCCAACAATCGCTGTTTTAGTACCTGCTGGAATTTTCAGTGAAATACCTTTAAGAATTGGTTTGTCTGGAGAATAGCCAAAAACAACATTTTGTAATTCAATATCTCCTTTTGGTTTGATTAAAGGCAATGCATCAGGCGCATCCTGTGGTTCTGGTTTCTCATCAAGAATATCGATAATACGTTCAGCACCAGCAACAGCTGTTTGGAAATTGTTATAAATATTGGCAATATCTACAAATGGCCGTGCAAACTGTCGAACATAGAGCAGAAAGCTGGAAATCATACCGATGGAAATATGACCATTAACTGCCATCAGGCCACTGACAATTGATACCGCAACAAATCCCAGATTGTTTATAACATTTGTCAAAGGCATCAGAAATCCGGACCAGATCAATGCTTTTGTTGCGGCCTGACGCAGTTCCTGATTCGTTTTTTCAAATTGTTCAATCATCTGTTCTTCCCGGCAAAAGGCCTTTACAACTGTCTCACCAGAAATCGTTTCTTCTATTTGACCATTAAGTAAACCTAAAATTCTCTGTTGGGATGAAAAATACTTGCGAGTTCGATTAGTCACTATTTTTGTTAGTATAAAGATTAAAACTACTGCGACAAGCGATACAGCTGTTAATAACGGACTTAATGAAACCATGATGCCAAAAACGCCAATAATGGTAAAAACATAAGTTAACAGCTGTGTTAATGAGTTTGAAATCGTTGTACTGATATTATCAACATCATTAGTTAAACGGCTCATCAGTTCACCGTGCTGTCGCTGATCAAAGAAAGCAAGCGGCTTTTTCTTCATGGATTCAAATAGAGTAATCCGAATATGATGAATCATCTTTTGTCCAACAGAAGCCATCAGAAATTGCTGAAGGAAACGAACCAGCCAATCTCCCAGATAGAGGGCGGAGAGTAAGATGAGAATGCTGGTCAATGGACTGCCATCATTAACAGCATTGACAGCACGACCAATCACAAGCGGTGAAAGAATCGCCGAAGCAGAAGCAAATGCCGAGAATAAAAGAATCCATCCCAGTCCCTTTCGACTGCCTTTAGTCAGTTTCCATAAACGAAGTAAAGTTCCGGAAAAATCACGTGGTTTTACGCCCGGTGCACGAATGCCTCCGCGGGGCCCGCCGCCCATCGCTGCAGGAGGCGGTGTCATGGTTGAATGATTATTGGCCATTTCTGTCACCTCCGATCTGTGAATAATAAATAGCCTGATATGTTGGGCATGAAGCCATTAATTCATCATGAGACCCATAGCCCTGGATAACACCATTTTCCATACAAAGAATACGGTCAGCTCGTCGTACTGTAGAAATACGCTGGCTAATCAGTAAAACAGTGATTCCTTTCAAGTGCTCTCGCAATCCCGCAAGAACGGTCGCCTCGGTTTGCGCATCCAATGCGCTTGTACAATCATCAAGAATTAGAATTTTAGGATTGCGAACCAGCGCTCTGGCCAGCGACAATCGCTGCTTCTGTCCACCTGACAAATTGACTCCCGCCTGGCCTAAAAGCGTCTGATAGCCATTTTCTGTTTGTGAAATAAAACTATCAGCACAGGCGATTTGAGCAGCTGTCTGAATTTCACTTTCATTGGCATCGCTTTTTCCCCAACGCAAATTGTCAAGAATTGATCCGGAAAACAACAATGCTTTCTGTGATACAACAGCTACCGCTGAACGTAAATTTTCTTCACTGATCTGTGTGACATCAATGCCATCAACCTTGATAGTTCCCTTAGTGCAGTCATAGAATCTTGGAACCAGATTGACTAACGTTGTCTTTCCTGATCCGGTAGGGCCTATAATACCCACCGTTTCTCCAGGATTAACCTGAAAAGTGAGATGACTGAGCGCTTCTTTGCTGGCACCGGCATAGGTGAAGGAGACGTCTTCAAATGATACGCTGCCTTTCCATTCAGGACAAGAAGGATGCGCTGCTTTTTTTTGCGCAGGAACTTCATTAAGCACCTCACTGATACGGTCACTGGATGCCATGGCACGAACAGCGGTATTTAAAATATTAGAAATCATACTCATTGCAAATAAAATCTGCGTCATATAGTTGACAGAAGCCATTAATCGTCCGATTTCAGTACTGTTCTGACTTTGAGAAAGCCATAATAATACAACTATGCCAAAATTGACAGTTAAATTAATCAACGGTGCAAATACAGCCATCACTCGCATCGCAGATGTTCCTGCATCAGCCAGTTCCAGTGAAGCTGTTTCGAATTTTGATGATTCCTGCGCCTCGGCATTGAATGCTTTGACAACACGAATAGAAGTTAAAAATTCACGGCTGACATTATTGAGTTTATCAAGTTTCTTCTGCAAAATTCCAAAAAGTGGATATCCCAGTTTCATATTTGCTGCAATCAGAACAAAGGCAATCGCCAAAATAATCACCATCATTGGAATCTGCTGCGGTGTTTGAACAATAACCAGCACAATGGCACCTACACAGGTAATAGGGGCTTTAACCATAATTCTCATGCAGCTGTTGATAAATTCCTGAATCTGTGTAACATCATTGGTAATACGCGTAATAATGGAAGCTGGCTGCAAACGATCAATATTTTCCAGCGAAAGCGTCTGAACTTTCTTAAACATATCCGTACGAATTTCCATCCCAATAGTCTGAGAAGTCCGGCTTGCAAAAATATTTCGTAAAATCGCTCCTAAAGCTCCTACCAGCGCAATAACAAACATGATAGCGCCATAGAAGAGAATTTTCTGGATACTTAAATTTTTTACCCCTTCATCAACGATCTGAGCCATAAATGTAGGCTGTAAAAGATCCGCCATTGTCTCAACTGTCAGAAAAAATAATGCCGTAAGAAAAAAGCCCAGATGCCGGGAAATATAATGAAGTACTAATTTCATTGCGATGTCGCCTCGCTTTCTAAAGATAAGAGTTTATTCAGCAGGTTCATTAACTGTTTTTTATCATCATCAGTCAGTGCCAAGAAGAAATCCTGTGCCCACGCTATCCTCGTGTTCTGGGCTTTCTTTGCTGCTTCTACACCGGAGTCGGTCAGCGTAACATTAACATTTCGACGATCCGTTTCATTCCTGGTGCGCATAATGTAGCCCGCCTTATCCATATTTTCCAGTTGCTCACTTAATGTTGCAGAACGCCGTCCTGTCAAATCAATCAATTCGCGCTGTGTTAACTGTCCCTTACTAAGCAATTGAATCAGCAAGCGATTCTGACCATAAAATTTTTCCTGTTTGTGAATCTTATGACTGCACTGATGCAGCAAATGAAGCAAAATTAAATCAATATTTTTATCCATATCAGATTTTTCCTCCTAAAATATAGCTTGATTATAGCACTGCATCCATCAAATTACAAGGACCCTAATGAAAATGACGGGATAAAAGTATGGCAAAATGGATATACTGTGCTCCCTTGATGACAACACATTAAAAGAAGCGAATCATTATTTAAATGATTCTGCTTCTTTCTTAGTGATAATGATTTTGATGTTGTTTGGCATATCTTAGGGATAATAAAACAGAGGCTATTAAACTTACCTCTGTTGAAATTGATAAATTAATCCAATTGGTTAAATATGTAATCATAGTACAACTTTTTTAATTCTGTCATTTGTTTCTCAGAAGTGATTTCTTTCTCTAAAAATTTAAACAATAATCTAAGCTCAGCATAATCATGTCTTCGTTTGATTAACGTTTTATTTTTATTTAAAAACTTGAGTCTGACTTTTTTTTGACCATAAAGATAATAGAAGTACATTAAATAATTATCATTATAATCATCTTCAGAATAGTTCGTATGAAATGATTTGCATATTGAGAAGGCCTCATCTTTTTTTCCAATTTGATTAAAAATAATCACTTGGAATAGCGCATATGTTTTGTTTTGAGATTCATTCAGGTAATTTTTTTCCTGCTCAGGCATATCATTTAAAACCTGATATCCTTCCAGAAATTTATCCTGTAAAATATAAGCCCAGACAATATTAAGATAGGTAATTGACCTGGAGTAAATGTCGATGTTTATCCTGGAAAAATCTTCTATACATTTTTTGTAAAGTTCAATAGCATCGTTAAACTCGTTATTTGCACAATACAAGTTTGCAATCAGTATGTTAGTTAAAACGCACCTTCTAAAATTACCAGTTGAAACAAAGTAGCTTCTTGCTGAAAAAAGCGATTCACTGCTTTTTAAGATTCTTCTCTTTTTCCTGTAAATTTGACCGATAAAATAATGAGCCATTGCAGTAATCATTGGATTATTCGATAAATCAATAGCTAATTCTAAATAAATCAACGCTTTGTCTAAATTATTTTTATCTAATGAAAATAGTCCATCATATGTATAGAACAGAGATTGGTAATCTGGGTCAACGTGGGATACTATTTTTTTGAGAAGTGAAACTAAAGCATCGCATTCATTATCGTCATAGGAATATGTACGATTATAAATTAAGCGAATCAGTAAGACATCAACGCTTAAATAGACTTGACTGAAATCATCAATAAAACTTAACATAGCATTTTTAATTTGATTTTCATCATCTAAAAATACGATGGATTTATAAATGTCATAAAATTGATATTTAATATCATCCTGCTTCTTTTTTATAAGTTCAAAATCTAAGTCTAGCGCATCAAATATTTTAGCATATACTTCTTCTGTTGTGCCTTCGATGCAATTTTCGATTTTACTTAGTTGCCCAATACTTAAACCAGAATCTTTCGCAAGGACACTTAAACTCATATTCTGGTTTTCTCTATTTAGCTTAATAATAGTACCGTAATTAACTGTTTTATGCATTTTCATCTTATTTGTACGAATCGACCTAGAGCGGAAACTTCAGTTTCATCAATAGATCTTCTTTTGATTCCTGGATAATATTCATGTTTTTTATCATGAACGCGCTGAAAATGTCTATTTATAACAGCTAATAGAGTTAGTAAAGCAACGATGGAGTTTGTAAAAGTTTTTTTCATTTTTTCCTCCCATTTAAAATAGGAATTCTTGCCTATGTTTTTATGTATAAAATAGCAGTTATTTCGTAAAAAATCAATATGCCATTATTGCGAAAAAACAGATGAATCTATTGACATGTAATAAAACATTTAAAATTAAAGGAGAATACTTTAAGGGATAGATTAGGGATTTTTCGAAAAACAGTCTATTTACTTTGTATATATTAAATTATATCATAGTTATTAACCTTATCGGGAATATATATTATTTTAGATTAGAAATTTAGAAGAAAGAATGAAAGAGATCATTAATATTGGATTGATGGCTGCTGCGATTTTCATATCGATATGCATTTAATCAGCGTCGTATTTTAGGTAAACTGGTAAAAATGAATGTTCTCTATTTTTATTTTAGGAGGTTGATGTAGTATGATTGAGTTAAGCAACATTATAATCAAGTTTGATAAAACAATTATAAAAGAAGGCAGTTTTAAAGCTTGTCCAAAAAAAATGACTGGAATACAGGGGATTAGCGGCAGCGGTAAAAGTTCACTCTTAGATGTTGTTAGCTTGTTGACTTATGATGGACAATTCGATTACTGGTTTGATGGTGAAAATTTAAAGGAATTTTCTGTTTCACAAAGAGAGATAATTCAAAGAACTCGAATTGCCTATTTAAAACAACAATGTAGTTTTTTAAGTACGATGAACTGTTTAGAAAACGTTCTTTTGGAAAGTGAAATAGCGGGTCATCAAATTTCCGAAAAAGAAGCAATCCATTTATTAGATAAAGTCCATTTAAAAAACAAGGCAAAGGTCCGTCCATCTAAGCTTTCAGGTGGAGAAGAACAAAGATTAGCTGTAGCAATGGCCATGGCTAAAGGGGCAGACGTTATTATTTGTGATGAAATTACATCTATGTTAGATGAAGAAAATACAACTGAAATGATGGCATTATTACAGGGTTTAGCCTATAACGAAAACAAGATCGTTATTATTGCAAGTCATGAAGATGAAGTAATATCTTATGCTGATCAGTTATATTTGATTGAAAATGGGGCATTAAAACTAGTTAAAGGGGTGAATTACGGTTCTGAAAAGACTGCAAAAAATACAATAAGAAAAACAAATAAAAAATATGTCTGGCAAGTTGCTCTTTCACGTATCCTTAAACGAAAGTTAAGTTTTATATTAATGATTGTTGTTTGTTCAATGACTGTCTCATTTCTATGGTTTTCAAAAGCCATGGCAGATGAAAATAGAAATTACTGGTCTAATCGATTAGACAGTATTTCTCAAAATGATTTTTTTATCTATTCTAATCCTGAAGGTGACTATATGTGGCCGGACGATATGTTATCACCTTTTTATCATTCTGACTTTTTACCTTTTGATGAAGGAATTCAAGAGAAAATAGGCGATATTAAGGAAGTGAAATCTGTCTATCCTGTAATTGGTGCTGCACTTATTGATCCTGGCACTGTCGGAAGCAGCAATGATGCAGCACTTTCTGTTTATAAAGATGATCGATTGATTTTAAACCAAACGATCAGGCCTGGAATGAATGCAGGTGAAGATTTTACAACTGGATTTGATTTTCTATTAGATGAGATAGTTTTTTCATCATTTGAAGAACAAAGCTTATATGATGCATGTGAGGTTAAAACAAGTCAAAAGAATGGTGTTTATATTTGTTATGAGATTGCAAAAGTCATTGGATTAAATACCTTAGAAGAAAATATGAATTTGACGTTCAATCTATATGTGCCAGGAGCGGCATACGATAATTATACGCCGGTCACTTCTTATGATGACAATAATCAACAGTATCAATTTACTGTAAAAATGTCTTTCCCCAAATATGAAAAAATACAAGTCTCAGTGGCAGTTTCCGGAATATTGCCAGAAAATTATACAGATAGTGTATTAAGTACAGGAAAAATCTTAATGTACCTTCCTTATGAAAAAATGTCATCTTTATTGGCAGAGGCAAAGGAGATGCATGAAATGAAACCAAATGAGTATGAATATAAACCGAGAGCATATAGAGTATTTTTCTCAGGTGATGTTGATCGTAAACAGCTAAAGGAAGAAATCATGAAGATTGATGCTTCTGCCGTCGTTATTGATAATTATATCAATAAATTAGCTTCATCAGAAGCCAGGGAAGATAATGATAATTATTTACTGGGCGGCACAAGGTTTTTATTATTGATAAGTGTTGTCTTGATGTTGGTTTATGGTAATTACCATAAAGAAGATGTTATTGGCGATGCATTGTTCTTTAAAATCAGAGGCATAGCTTCTAAAGAGATTAAACTGCAAACAGTGGCTGAGATGATAGTCATGACGGTGATTATTTCTGTATTGTCCATTCTTGTTTCAAATTTATTGATGACTTATGGTTTGACGTATCGATATATGCTGATATTCAGAGAAACCCTGAGTTCTTCCTATCCGTTTATGTTAGCCATGAATATAGGACTGGCTTTCTTATTATCACTCATCAGTGAGATTCCGCTTTTGATGCATCAGAGAAAATAATGAAGTGAGGTGATTGAATGATTATTATTAAGCATATTCAGATAGCTTTTGACAATGTTTTAATTGAAGATGGTACACTGGAAATTGAAAATGGGAAACTAACAGCGGTTCAGGGAAAAAGCGGCAGTGGGAAAACATCGCTATTATCAGTTGCAGGACTGTTATCTGGAAATAAATGCAGTGAATATTATTTTAATCATCATTTGATCAGGCAAAAAGATGAAGAGGTATCTTTGTTTCGAAAGAAACATATTGGCTATGTTTTTCAGGATAACAGTCTTTTGGAACATCTAAGTATTTATGAAAATCTAAG
>Ga0129308_1001354_pt1 | contig 25958 bp, 41 predicted proteins | sample L827metagenome_FD_94440 | JGI IMG/M metagenome (GOLD analysis project Ga0129308, IMG submission 94440) | Ring-tailed lemur group fecal microbial communities from Wisconsin, USA - L827 metagenome | ecosystem: Host-associated > Mammals > Digestive system > Large intestine > Fecal | place: USA...
AATACCGGGGACTGGTCAGCAGCCACGAATACCGGGGACCGGTCAGCGGCCACGAATACCGGGGACCGGTCAGCGGCCACGAATACCGGGAACTGGTCAGCAGCCACGAATACCGGGAACTGGTCAGCAGCCACGAATACCGGGGACTGGTCAGCAGCCACGAATACCGGGGACCGGTCAGCGGCCACGAATACCGGGGACCGGTCAGCGGCCACGAATACCGGGGACCAGTCAGCAGCCACAGTTACGGGAAAAGAGAGTGTGGCTATGGCCATCGGTTACGACAGTAAGGCCAAAGGCTCATTGGGCTGCTATTTGGTACTGTCTGAATGCAAATATATCAATGGAGAATACCATATCATTGATTTACGTTCGGTGAAGGTTGATGGGGCTACTATTAAAGCAAATACGTTTTATAAGTTGGTTTCTGGTGAATTTATTGAGGTGGTATCCGCAGAAATGAAGGAAGGAGAGAGCACGAATGAAATACGCAGTGGAAGCAAGAATATTTTATAATGGCAAAATCGTGGCCAAAATGCGGCCAGCGGAACCGGGAGAAGAAAACAACTACCACGAAACCCGGACTTGCGATGTATGGACGGATGTATTTGACGAGGAACTCGAAGCCGAAGAATTTTTGAAAGGCTATAAAAGAGCATGAAACCGTACATATCAATAAAAGATTCGGATGGAACAGAGTTCCAGGCTACGCATTTAACCGCAGAGCCGGAAGTCGAGGTAAATGGCGATATATTTTATTGCGTCGTAGCCTATGACGCCAACCACGGATTAAAGAAAAACATCTATGGGAGCCGGACTATGGAGGCTGCCATAGCGGAGCTGGCTATCATGTCAGAGGAATTGTTGCCAGTCATGACAAAGGCAGCGGTCGAAGCGTGGGAACGTGAAAATGAAGAGGAATAAAAAAGCTCCTGATAACTCAGGAGCCGAGTGAAAAGCCACTCTATAGTACACACTTAAATTATATAGCAGTGGCTTAAAAAAGTCAATGAATAAAGGGGTTTTAAAGCCACTTTATCCCTTGATAAAGATATTAACTTTAGGAGCCACAAATGTACACGAAAAAGACATATTATCTGAAATACATCACCCAAGTGGAAAAAAGTTTTTCTCCCCGGAGGGGGAATCATAACTCACATCAAAAGAGAATGAACCCCACCCCGGAGCAGATGAAGGTTTATAACCAAAATCAGGCAGCCAGAAAATTAAACCGAAAGATATGTGCCAACTTTGAACCGGGTGATTATCATATCGTACTTACTTATAGGCCCGAGAACAGACTTCCGTCGGATGAATCAAAAAAAGTGCTGAAAAAATTTTTAAATAATCTCAGAAAAGATTATCGGAAAGCTGACGGCGAACTTAAATACATAATCACAACGGAATGGCGTCATACGGCTATCCATCATCACATCATCATTAATCGGATTCGCGGGACGACAGAAATGGTCCGCAGACGCTGGACGATGGGGCGGCCGAGATTCACTCCCCTGGATGATACCGGAGATTATATCAAGCTGGCCGAATATTTTGTCAAGGAAACCAGCAAAGAGAGAATCGACGGAAAAGAAAAGGGGCGTCAGTCTTATAGCTGTAGCAGGAATCTTATTATTCCGCAGCCGAAGGTTGAGAAAATCCATGCAAAGGATTTTGTAGATGAGCCGAGACCGGTAAAAGGCTATTACATCATTAAGGAATCAGTTGTAAACGGAGTGACACCATTTGGTTATAAATATCAGTATTACACCATGGCAAAAATACCGGAAACATTAGTAAATACTAATGCTCCGGGGAAACGGAGGCAGAATGAATAAAGTGATTTTAATGGGACGTTTGGCCAGGGACCCGGAGGTCAGATATACCCAGGGGGACAAGCCCACAGCAGTAGCCAGATATACGCTGGCTGTAAATCGTACATATAAGCGTCAGGGAGAACCGGATGCAGATTTTATCAATTGCGTGGCCTTTGGCCGCGCCGGTGAATTTGCCGAGAAATATTTTAAACAGGGCATCCGGATTATCATATCTGGAAGAATCCAGACAGGCAGTTACACAAACCGTGACGGCGCAAAGGTCTATTTTACAAATATCATTGTGGATAGCCAGGAGTTTGCTGAGAGTAAATCTTCCGGCCGCCCGGAAGAAACGCCGGATGATAACGGTTTTATGAATATTCCGGACGGTCTGGATGAAGAATTACCATTTAGCTAGGAGGAACGCTATGTTTATAAAAAGTGCAGGATTCAAAAGATTAATCAACGAGGCTTATAACAATAATGGTTTAAGAATCGGTGATGACGGGAACGGAATTTATATCTGTGGTGGTTATTGGACGATATGGGTGCGAAAAGGATACATCCCTAAAAAAGAATTGGCAGCCATCATCGAACTCACTGGCGAGATGCCGGAAGAGGGAAAGGGATTCATGAGCACCAAAGGGGGGAATCAATACGAAATCCCGGAAAATGTTTTTTTTTTGATGCAATGAGAAATGCTGAAAACTGTGAAAGATATGCTAACGTGACCACATTACTGATAAAAGCCCAAACGAAGGTGATAAAGAGGGTGATTCAGGAACCTACGAACAATAAAGTCTATTTGATTAACGAGAAATTTATAGAGATGTTGGACAATACCTGCATAAATTACGGCATTGGAGAGATAGAAGCGGAAGGGCCTTTGCTCGGACCTCTTGAGGGTGTGTTTTGGAAAAACAATATGATGGCTTTACATGTGATGAACCGAGAGGAAAAACAAGAAGAATTGATTCGTCATCTTGAAAAAATTGCCATTGCAAAAGATAAAGAAAAAACATGGAATGAATAGGAGACATTATGAAAAGCATCATACATACACAAAAAGGTCAGTGCTATTTATGCGGACGATATGGACTAACAGAAGAACATCATATTTTTGGCGGAGCAAACCGGGCCATCTCCGAGAAATACGGATTAAAAGTCCAAATCTGTCCAGAGTGCCATCGGGGGAATGACGGTGTGCATGGAAGTGGCCTAAAAGCAGCAGGATTAAGGGGTGGCCTGAAAATAAGTGGACAGGCGGCCTTTGAAAATTATTATGCGGCCAGAAAATATAAGACCAAAGAGCCGGATTATTTCTATGACCGGACGCCGAGAGAAAAGTTTATAAAGTTGTTTGGGGTGAATTATTTATGAATAAATGTCCAATCACAGAAGAGATTGCCAGATTCCGTGACAGCATCCAGATAGGTGATGCGATAACGATAGGGCACAAGGAAAAAGACGAAGAAGTCCGGCTGGTAAAAAGATATAAGGGCCGGGTCATTGCTAAATATAAGCATATCGTGTTATGTGAGTATTTCCGCTGCGGGCACCGGTTTTCAGAAACGGTGCGATACGTCCAGTTGATTCAAGGTGATGGAGCATGGTTAGTCTGACTACCTACATAAAAAACGGGATTAAAGTTGTTTTATTCACAGAGTTAAAAAATGGCCGTGAACATACGGCAGTCCATACGCTTCCGGCAAGAAAAGGAGATTCGGTTGTTGCCCGGGAATTAAAAGCGATTCTTTTGGGACTGGAGCACATGAATTTTTCGTCAGAAATTGAAATCTATACCGGAAACAAGTGGGTGGTGACGGCCTTAAATGAGTGGGCTCCGAAATGGCAGCAGGATGATTGGATAAAAGCCAATGGAAAGCCGGTAGCCAATAAAGAGCTATGGCAGCAGCTTATGAAGGAGCTGGAAAAGCATACGTATAAAGCAATGTTAAAGGAGTAAATGATGTCAAATATTAAAGATTACGCCAGAGGGCGAAACGATGGGCTGGCGATGGCATTAAGGATCGTGGAAACCGAAGGGATAGAGGGCCTCAGAAAAGAGATAAAGTTTCGAGGGGCCACAGGGATTCATACAGCCCTGGCAAAAAAAGAGTTAGACCAGGCCACGGTACAGATCAAAGAGATGACCTTAGACACAATGGTCGTCTTGGCGGTCGCCACACTGCATGATGAATTTGGCTACGGTCAAAAGCGATGTCAGCGATTTATGGACCGAATGGAATTAAAAGCCTCCTGTTTAGTGGATGACTTGGCCACATGGCCAGATTACATACAAAGTATTAAAGATGAGATAGGATTGGAGCTTTCAATCCGGGAAAATCTGTAGAAAGGAGCCAGCCTCCGGCCGGGGTTAAGGGTATACCGGCCCAGTTGGAAGGAGAATTTATGGAGAGATTAAAAATTAACGAATGTCAAGATTGCAAGGATTGGGACGGATATGTAACAGATTGTTTTAAAAACTGCATAAAGCCATTTGAGGGCTTAGAGGAATTTAACAGATACAAGGATTTAGAGGAGCAGGGATTATTATTGGAACTTCCGCGCAGGGTGGGGGATACAGTTTACACAAATACATCAATGCAGGGGTGGTATTTTAGAAAAGGAAACAGACCATATGAAGCAAAAATTGTATTTATTGGAATTAACGGAGCAGATAATTTTATAAATGTTGATTTTGGAAACGGTCGTATGTTGCAGTTTAAGTTTTCAGAAATTGGCAAAACCGTATTCCTTACGCAAGCCGAAGCCAAGGAGGCCTTGAAAGAAATGGAAGGAGACAAACATGGAGAGATTAACAACACCTGATGAACATATAGACGGCGGTACCAGAAGGACAGTTATCGATGCCAGAGAAGTAAAAAAACATGCGATGACATTATATTGGCAATTAAAAAAATATGAGGATACTGGCATTACGCCAGAGCAATTGAAAACCATCGATGAGGAATATTCCAAGATGGCAAAAGAGTTGTCCGTGCTTCGGCAGCAGAATCAGTGGATTCCGGTGAGTGAACGGATGCCAGATGAAGGGCAATTAATTTGGATATCTATTGTATGGGCCGATGGAGAGGCTGATGTTATCGAGGGCATTTATACCAATGGTGATTTATGCAGAACAAATGGAGTGATACTTTCCAGGATTGCTAGAGCATGGAGACTTCGACAGATACCAGAACCATATAAGGAGGGTGATGAAATTGACAGAACAGGAAGCAATTAAAATTTTGACAGGAATTGATGAAGTCCACGGAAACCTCCCGGAAGATGGAAATGATGTAGAGGCCACCTTAATGATGGCGAGGGATGCTCTTGAAGAAGTCCAGCAGTACAGGGCATTGGGAACGGTGGAAGAACTGCGGGAGGCAATGAAAAAGCAGAGGGCGAAGAAAATACTAAAGCGGAAATGTGTTGGGTGTAATAAAGATTGTGCAAACTGTGATGACTACGCCGATAGATGCCCAACATGTAAAGAAACGGTAGATAATGACTATATGATTGAATATACTTATTGCCCATATTGCGGACAAGCATTAGATTGGAGTGAGGAAATTGAACCGTGATTTGATCAGCAGAAGTGCATTTAAAGAATTTATTTCAAGTTATGGGTGCTTAGATGCTGCCGTATTACTGGACGATTTTCCAATCGCCTATGACGCAGACAAGGTTGTGGAGCAGTTGGAGAAATGCAAACGAATAATGGAAAGCCCAGCACGGAGGGATTGTTATAACGAAGAGTGCAGAGTTAGCGACTGTACAGTGTGTGCGTTTGATAAAGCAATAGAGATTGTAAAGGCAGGTGGAGTAAATGCTTAACATAACAATAGCAGCGGAACGGGATGCTACCGAATGTGATTATTGTGATGCTGAATATCAGAAGGAAAACGGGTGCTGCGCCGGAAAGACCAGCACGGAGGTCATGGCCTGCCGGGTGGAGCACAGCAGCTGGCGGCAGAAGGTCATGAACCGAATTGTTTGAGGATAGGCGTGTTGTTGCTTGGATGCCGATGCCGGAACCATACAAAGAGCAAAAATAGGGAGTGGCGACAATGGAAATTTATGATTTAAACAAAACTTTTTACGACCATGTCATAAAAACAACAATTCAGTGTTTTGGATTTAAAGGACACATATGGTCCATCCACGGAGGGAATTGCTTCGGAAAGGATGTGCTTGATTTTGATTTTGAAATTCATGACAGCGATAGTGTCTCGTATAACGATTGTACATTGCGATATGACGAGGAATATGATGTTTGGATTGCCAGGCTTCACGATGACAAGGGGAATGTGAGCGTGATTGAGGGAGATTCAGACGAATTTAATGGATTTATCGTAAAAAACGAAATCATTGGACAGTTTAAAAATGAAAAGGAATCAGAGAAATTTATAAAAGAATTAATGCAGATTGAAGGGGTAGAATAAGTGCTCGATATAACAATTAAAGAAGAAACGGAATGCTTGGTATTTGAGGATAAAAACCCGGAATCGCCAACATATGGAGCCATAAAAACCGGAAAACAAGGACTGCAATATGCGACAGAAATGAATGATGGACAGTGGAAGTGGAAAAATTTAGAATCTGAGAAAATTGACATTGAAAAAGGGAAGTGGGAAAGTGACGCTCGAAGAATCAAAGCAGATACATTACATAATCAAAGAGATTGAAGTCTTGCAAAAAGAACTGGCCGAACTCAGAATGAAGAATCCATATAAACAGAATATCGTCACTGATATGCCAAGAGGCAGTGGTGGCAGCAGTGATTTGTCAGATTATGCCAATGAAGTCATGGAGCTGGAGGATATGTTAAATTATAGTCTCCGAAAGCTCCAGAGAGAACGAAAGAAATTTGAACAGTTTTTAACTACTGTAGATGATTCAGAAATGCGATTGATACTCAGGTTGCGCTGTATCAATAACATGGGATGGTTCGACATCGGAAATGAATTGAATATGGACAGAACAACCGTGTCAAAAAGGTTCTATAAATTTTTTAAAGAGCAGAAAGTTTCCCACAATTCCCATGCAGATGTGATAAAGTAGTATCATAAATTTTTGTAACAAAGAAACCGTTTTCATGAAAGACCTCCTTAAAAAATTAAGAATCACTGCTGGTCGGTGTAAGTTTGCGGGAATATACTTTAAACCGCAACTCGGAATTTAGCTCAGAGGCAGAGCGATGGCCTTATATGCCATGTGTCGACAGTTCGAATCTGTCAGTTCCGACTCCCTTTGCAGAGGGAAATTCTTCATACAGCATCTTTTCAAAAAAAACGCCCTGTAGAGATATGGGGCGTTTTACATTACTCAAAATAATGTCCAAATAAATATTTTGAGGTGATGTAAATGAATAGCTTTATAAGCTGGATAGGTGGGAAAAAGGCGCTAAGAAAAAAGATTCTGGAACAGTTCCCGGATAGCTATACCAGATACGTTGAGGTGTTTGGAGGCGCTGCCTGGGTACTGTTTGCAGAAGAGCGCAAAACAGAACTGGAAGTTTACAATGACGTAAACGGTCAATTGGTAAATTTGTTTCGATGCACAAAATATCATCCGGAAGAATTGCAGAAAGAATTGCGATTTTTACTGATGTCGAGAGAGATGTTTTTTGATTGCATTGAGCAGCAGGATATGCGGGGACTGACAGATATTCAAAGAGCAGCAAGATTTTATACGATAATCAAAGAGAGCTACGGAAGTGGCATGAAAACGTTTGGATGCTGCGTCCGGAAAATACAAGACAACATTATGTATTTAACAGAGGTTAGCAAAAGGCTAGAACAGGTGGTTATCGAAAATAGAGATTTTGAGGATATTTTAAAAACATACGACAGGCCGGGAACATTGTTTTATTTGGACCCACCATATTACGACGCAGAGAGATATTACCCTGACAGATTTAATCCAGAGGACCATATCCGATTAAGAAAAGCGCTTGAAAGGATTAATGGAAAATTTTTGATGTCTTACAATGATTGTTCGGAGGTCCGCGAGATGTATCAAGATTTTAAATTGATATCGGTACAGAGACAGAACAATCTTGCGATTGGCAAAACAAACAGCAGATACAAAGAGTTGATTATAAAAAACTACTAGACAAACGTATGTTCGGATAATATAATAATATACGGACATTATTTTGACAAGGGCGCTCTGCACATATAGGAGTGCTCTTTTTTGGATTAGAAGGCAGATATGTTTGATTATCACGGCAGCAGATGGAAGAAAAAGAGAAAAAGCATATTAAGGATGGACAGATATAAGTGCCAGATATCGGCTATGTTTGGAAAGACTGAAGAGGCGGATACGGTGCATCATATTTATCCAGTGGATGAGTTTCCAGAATACGCTTGGTGCAACTGGAATTTGATTAGTGTGTCAGCGGGCAGCCATAATAAGCTAGAAAACCGAAAAACTGGCGAACTTACAAAGTTTGGAAAATGCCTAATGGAGCGAACCGTACCCGGAGTGGATTGGAGGAAGAAAAAAGGTTGAAGAAAATCATACGACCTTAAAAGACAGCCCCCCCCACTTTCGTGGGTAACGATTTTTTAAAAATCTACTGGGTGGGGTAGGTGTTTCCAACTCTACGCATTTTTTCAGAAAGGGGGGATAGGGTTTGGAAAGCACCAAAAACAGAAAGACGAAAATCACAAAGATGTACAACAAAACCATAGAGAATATGCAGATTCTTGGGACCTACAAGCTCGAATTTGAAGCCCCGGTTAGAAGATATGCAGAGCTGCGGATACAGTATGATATATTAACAGAAAAGTGGTATGAGGAAGGATGTAAGATAACCGAAGAGTATACGAATAAATTTGGAGCGAAGAACAATAGGAAAACTGCTCTGTACTTGGCGATGGAAACGATGCGGAAAGAGCTTATTGAGATGGAAAATCTTTTTGGACTTACCCCGAAGGGGTTGCGGGCCATTAAAAATAAGGGGCTGGAAGATAAGAAAGAAAGTGCCTTGGATAGGTGGCTTGGGAGCATGAATGAATAAGTACAAAAATCAGGATGAAGTTTTTGATTACGCCCACGGTGTTATGTCCGGAAAGATTATAGCCAACGAATATCGCATAAAAACATGTGAACGTTTCCTTCGGGATTTAGAAAATGAGAAATACGACTTTAATCCGGCAGATGCAGAATTTGTTATCGATATCATCGAAAGCACGATATGCCATCAGCAGGGAGAAAAATTAGACGGGACACCATTACGAGGCACACCGTTTTTTTTAATGCCTTTTCACAAATTTATCATATACAATCTTTTAGGGTTTAAACATAAAGGAACAAAGATTAATCGTTTCCACGAAGCGCTGATACATATTCCGCGAAAAAATGTAAAAACAAGCTTTGCTGGCGCCTTAGCTTATGCTCTCGGGCTTTTGTACCGGATGTCGGGAACAAAAATCTATGTTGTGGCAGCAGCTCTGAAACAGACTTTGGAAACGTTTGATTTCGTAAAATACAACATTCAAAATATGGGTGAGGAGGATGTGGATGGAGGGCATTTCCATATCATAGACAACAACAATGAACATTCAATCAGCGCCAAAATTGGTGGTGGATATATGGAATTGACTGCCTTAGCCAGCAATCCGGATGCACAAGATTCCTTTAATTGTAATATAGCCATTGCGGATGAGTGTCATGCCTTTAAAAAGCCGAAACAATATAATCTGTTTAAAGAAGCTATGAAAGCTTATACTAATAAATTAATGATAGGAATTTCTACCGCAGGAGACAACCCAAATGGCTTTTGGGCCAACAGGGTTGCATATGGAAAAAAGGTATTGGATGGGCGCGTAGAAGATGAGCAGTTATTTGTCTTTATATGCGAAGCGGACCCGATTAAAGGCGAGAGTGGAAGAGAGTATATCGACTATACAAATCCTATAACTCATAAAATGGCAAATCCGGCGTATGGATATTCAATCCGGCCAGAAGATATTATGAATGATGCAATTCAGGCCCAGAATGACCCACAGCAAAGAAAAGATTTTTTTGCGAAATCCTTAAACGTGTTTACTTCGGCAATAGGCACATATTTTGATATGTCCGAGGTTAAAGCATCGGATGAAAAATATAACTGGACCATAGAAGAACTGGCAAAGCTACCAATTCAATGGTATGGCGGAGCTGATTTGTCAAAAATGTATGACCTTACAGGAGCGGACCTCCATGGTAGATATAACGATGTGGACATAACTATCAGTCACGCCTTTATACCAATCGCACAAGCTTATATAAAAGCTGATGAAGACGAAATTCCTTTTTTCTGGTGGAACGATGAAGGCTGGTTGACGCTCTGTAATTCAGAAGTCATTAGATATGACGACGTTGTTGAATGGTTTAAAAAAATGCGAAAAATGGGATTTAAAATTAAGTGGGTAGGTTACGACCGGCGATATGCCAGAGAATTTAATTTAAAAATGAAAAGAGCTGGATTTCGGATGAGGGACCAGCTCCAAAGATATGTCGAAAAGACAGAAGCGTTCAGGGAGATTGAGAAACAAATCAAGCTTGGACGCTATTATTATGTCCATAACAAAGCTTTTGAATATTGCATCGGCAATGTTAAGGCTGTCGAAGATTCGGATGATTTTGTGCGCTTTGAGAAAGTAATGCCAAATCTACGAATAGACCTTTTTGACGCCGATGTGATAGCGACAAAACAGATGCTGATTGATATCGAAAAATCACAGAATGCCAGTCAGTGGGTATAGGAGGCAATATGAGTAAAAATAAGAAAAAGACACGGGCGGAGCCAAAGAAAAGCACCGCATTTCTTTGCAATATGAGCAATTACGAAATTCTTTGCGGGAATGGATATGTAAAATTGTCCGAGAATCCTGAAATTATGTCCGCCGTGAATAAAATTGCAGATTTGATATCAGATATGACTATCCATCTGATGTGCAACACGGATAAAGGGGATGTAAGAATAAAAAACCAATTATCCCGGAAGGTTGATATCAGTCCGAGCAAATACATGACGCGAAAAACATTCATGGCGGCACTGGTCAGAATTTTGCTTTTGGAGGGCCAGGGGAATGCGGTGGTTATTCCAAAAACGCAAAATGGACTGATTGATGAATTAATTCTCGTGCCGCCGCATCGGGTATCTTTTATCCCAGATGGATACGGGTACCGGATTTTATGCAACGGTTTGGACGTGTCGCCCGAAGAGACCATCCATGTAACGATAAACCCGGACCCAACTTATCCATGGAAGGGAACCGGGTACAGGGCAACCTTAAAAGAGGTGGCAAAGACGTTAAAGCAGGCTGGCGAAACGAAAGACGGTTTTATGAAATCGAAATGGCAGCCGTCAGTTATTGTGAAGGTTGATGGCTTGACCGATGATTTCGCAAGCAAAGCGGGAAGAAAATCATTACTCGAACAATATATAGCGTCGTCTGAGGCAGGAGAGCCGTGGATGATTCCGGCGGAACAATTTGACGTCGTCCAAGTAAAGCCGTTGTCATTAACGGATATTGCACTTCCGGAATCCGTGAAATTGGATAAAAGAACGGTGGCCGCTATATTGGATGTCCCTCCGTTTTTGGTTGGCGAAGGAGAATATAAGGAAGCTGAATGGAACAATTTTATCAATACGAGAATCCGAAGTATATGCACAGCAATCGTTCAGGAATATACAAAAAAACTTTTGATTAGTCCGGATTGGTATTTTAAATTTAGCGTACACTCGCTTTATTCGTATGACATTGAAAAGTTGAGCCGGGTAGGGGATGATAATTACACCAGAGGAATCATGACCGGGAATGAAGTAAGAGACTGGCTGGGATTATCACCGAGAGATGGTTTGGATGAACTGGTTATCTTAGAAAATTACATACCTCAAGGAATGATAGGTGACCAGAAGAAATTGATGCAAGGAGGTGATGGCGATGAGTGAAAGTAATCGAACATCTTATCAGGTTCGAAGTTCGGCCCAAAAGTTTGAGACCCGGGAAGCGGAGGGGAAATTATATATTTCGGGATATTTCGCTGTATTTAATTCAGAATACGAAATATTTCCAGGGGCCAGTGAAAGAGTTGCCCCCGGAGCTTTTGACGAAACTTTACCAGGAGATATACGATGCTTGATAGACCATGAAACAAGGTTGGTTCTCGGCCGGACGAAATCCAGGACATTGACTTTAAAGGCTGACAGTAGGGGCCTCTGGGGAGAGGTAGAAATAAACCCGAGTGACCAGGATGCGTTAAACCTTTATGAGCGTGTTAAGCGTGGCGATGTTGACCAATGTAGTTTCGGATTCGAAATTCTCGACGAAGAATTTGAGGAACTTGAGAATAAGGTACTATGGACAATCAGAAAGGTTAAGTTGTATGAAGTATCTGTCGTTACATTCCCGGCTTATGAAGAAACCGGTGTAACGGCACGGAAGCGCCAGTTAAATGAAATGCGAAAAAAAGATAATGAACTATGGAAACGTCGAATGATTGAAAGATTGAAAGGAGAATCCTAATGGCATTGCGGGCACTCATTATGAGGAATAAATTGGATATTAAGAAAAAAGAGTTAGAGACATTGAGAGCAAAAGACAGTGAATTCCAGAAAAGGGAACAGGAGCTTGAACAGGCGATTGATGAAATGACTGGAGAAACCCCAGAAGATGACCGGAAAACGGTTGAAAGCGAAGTGGAAAGCTTTGAAAAAGAAAAAAAGGAGCATGAGCAGAAAAAAACAGACCTCGAAGATGAAATTCGTAAAATCGAGGATGACATCAAGAAAGAAGAGGAGGCCAAGGAAAGAGCTGCCGGAACCCATGAAGAAAGAACAGGAGGAGAGAATACAGCCATGACTACAAGAGGTAATTTTTTTGGATTAAACCTGCAGGAAAGAAATGCAATGTTTGCCAGGGAAGAGGTTAAAGAATTTGTCGGAAGGATGCGGGAGTGCATTAAGGAAAAGAGGGCCATTACAAATGTCGGCCTTGTAATCCCGGAGGTGTTTTTGCCACTTATCAAACAGAAGGCAGAGGAAACATCAAAACTCATGAAATATGTCACCGTCCGACCGCTTGCGGGAGAAGCCAGACAAAATATCATGGGCGAAATCCCGGAAGCTTACTGGGATGAAATGTGCGCAGCCATCAAAGAGCTTGACCTGGCATTTTACAACATGGAAATGGACGGATATAAAGTTTCCGGATATTTTGCGGTATGCAATGCGATTTATGAGGACAGCGATGTCGATTTAGCGGCGGAGTTTATCGAAGCATTAGGAAAGGCTATCGGCAAAGCTATTGACAAAGCGATTATCTACGGAAAAAACGTAAAAATGCCAATGGGCATTGTGACCTCACTTCTTACGACACAGGCCCCGGAAGGTTACCCGGCAACAGCCAGAGAGTGGAAGGATTTAACTGCAACTCACATCATTAACGGTACAGCTGCTAATTCAACTGGAATAAAGCTGTTTCAGGATATCGTTAAGGCTTCGGGAGTTGTCGATAATGATTATGACACCGGTAACATTGTGTGGATTATGAATAAAAAAACCCGGACAAAGATGATCGCAGAAAGCATGGGAGTAAATTCAGCAGCAGCCATTACAGCGGGGATATCAAACTCTATGCCGGTTATCGGCGGAGACATTGTCGAGCTTAAGTTTATCCCTGATGACACAATTGTTTTCGGATATTTTAAAAATTATATTTTGGTGGAACGTGCCGGAGCAAAAATCAGTCAGTCAGAACATGTCCGGTTTCTGGAGGACCAGACAGTGTTTAAGGGCACCGCAAGGTATGATGGAGACCTCAGTATCCGCGAAGCTTTTGCTATTTATGGCATTGGGAAAGCGCCGGATACCACAGCTCCGTTATTTGCCGGTGAGAAACCGGCGGTAACTGGATAAATAATCCCGATAGAACGCGAAGGGAGTGAGCGAGATGGATGAAAAAACCAAGATGCTTATTTTAAAACAGGACCTTCAGATGCTGACAAGTGCCAACGATGACTATTTAAGGCATCTGCTGGAATTGGCAGAGGAAGCAATACAGCGCGAAGGAATCCGGGAAACGGATTCGATTGAATACGAAGGGGCTCAGATTCAATATGCCGCCTACCTGTTTCGGAAAAGAGCCGGTTTGGAAACGACTATGCCGAGATATCTTCGCTGGGGATTAAACAACATACTCTTATCACAAAAGGCGAAAAAAAATGACGTTTGATGATGGTATTTTAAAAATCTATGATGTTAAGGACATATCTGAGCCCGGGATGAAGCCAGTGGCTGGATTGGTATATAAATCCAGCCACTATTTTGGCTATGAAACCGTTGGTATAACCAGATACTACACGGCAATGCAGGCCAATAATAAGATTTCAGAGTTGGTTCACATATGGCAGGACCGGAGCATCACCACCCAGAACATATGCGTAATGGAGGATGGCCAGCAATATAAATGCCAGTTCGTCCAGCACACAAAAGATGAAAACGGGCTGCTGATTACAAAAATCACGTTAGAAAGGCTGAATGAAAATTATGTCATTAGAGAAGATTTATAAAATTCGGGATATCCTGCAGGAGGTATGTGATAATGTGAGCCATTACGAGGCGATGAATAAAACCGATCAGTATATCGTTTGGGCAGAAGATTCAGAACCGAGCGCCTTGAACGCAGATAATCAAAAAAAGAATCAGGCAATCCAAGGGACGATTGATTATTTTACAAAAAAAGATAATGACATTATAGCAGATGAAATCCAAGAAATTTTAAAAACAGAAAAAATATCATTTTACTTAAATTCCGTGCAATACGAAGAGGAAACCGGATATATCCATTACGAATGGGTATGGGAGATGAGTTGATGGCGAATATGAAAGTTAATGGCCTTGAAGAGTATGCAGAGAAGCTGGCTATATTATTTAAAGATTCTGAGAATGTCACCAGAAAAGCAGTGTATGATGGCGCGGAAATCGTAGCCGATACCATAAAAGCGGGGTTAAAAACGCTGCCAATCCAAGAGGGAGAAAACGGGCTCCCGCCATACGCCCAAGAGGGAGAAATGTTGACGGGCATATCAAGAAAACAAAAACAGGATTTGATTGACGATTTTGGATTGGCCCCGATAGAAAATGATGATGGGTATATTCAAACAAAAGCGGGAGTTGATGGCTATGGCTCAATAAGAACAAAAAAATATCCAAAAGGCCTGCCAAATGCTCTTCTCATGCGTTCCATTGAATCTGGCTCATCTTTTAGAAAAAAGAATCCAATATTTAGAAAAGCGGTGAATCAAAGCCGAGAAAAAGCAGTTAAAAAAATGGGAGAAACCATTGATGAGGAAATCAAAAAGATAATGGAGGGATAATATGGCAAAAACAGGACTATCAATTCCGATTTGTGCTCCTTATGAAAATCTTGGGAGTGGACGTGTATCCTATGGGGAACCGTATGTGGCGGATAGCGCAGTTGAATATTCCGTGGATATTGAAGCAAATGAAGATAATAATCTTTATGGAGATAACCGAATTAAAGAAACGGCTGGAGGAAGCTTTTCGAGCGGAACACTGTCACTGACGACAACAGATATCGGAGCTGAGCTTGCAATAAAAATGTTTGGGTTAAAAACAGTGAAACGAACCGTGGAGGGGACTGAAATTGATGAAATTGTTATCGATGATGATATAAAATCGCCAGAGCTCGGCTTTGGAATTATCGAAGAGCATCAGGTTGATGATGTGAGACTGTACAAACCAATCGTACTGGCCAGGGTAAAGTTTAAAAATCCGGGGCTGGCTGCTACAACCAGAGAAAAAGAAATTGATTGGCAGACACAGCAAGTGGAAGCAACGATACTTCGCTCAGAGCAGCTTGATGTTAATTACAAATATCCATGGCAGTTTTCGCCGAAAGATTGGTACACAAATGAAGAAGATGCTAAGAAATACATATTGGCCGTTTTGGGCGATAGCACTGGAACAGGAGGAGCGTGATGGGGAAAATAACGTATATGGAAATTGTCGGAAAGAGTTATCCGATGTCCTTTTCGCTGATGGCTGCTAAAAAGATTGCAGAGAAGCACGGCAGTCTCGAAAAAGCTTTAAATGAAGTCAGGGGAGAAACAACACCGAAAAGTATTGAGACATTAACGGATATTGTTGAACTACTCATTTCACAGGGGTGTGCTTTTAAAAATTATTTTGAAAAAGATATTCCGACGCCGGAAAACGCCCCGATTATCGAAGGAAAATGGGAGCCGCTTCCAAGGGAGGCGTTAGATATAGCAATCACTCTTGCTGATATGGATGAATTGACAGATAAGATATATGAGTGCATCGGAATGGGAAAACAAAAAGAGGTTGAAGCACAAGACACAGAAAAAAACGCAGACACCACGCCGGAGTAAATACTCTTGCGTGGTATGATTTGTGGGGAAAAACACTCGGATACAGCGTATTAGAATATACGTGTATGCCGATAGGCTTTCTGTCAGATTTGATTGATCTGTATCTGGCCAGAGAGGGAGTTGTCAAGGTGCGGGATGCAAAGAAGCTGCCGGATGGCGGAATTCCAACAGAATTGAGGTGATTCGATGGGATATGATATCGGACCAAGAATAGGCATACAGGGCGAAAAAGAATTCAAAAACCAGATAAATCAAATCAATAATAGTTTAAAAGAATATGGCTCAGAAATGAACGCCCTGACTGCTAAATTTGCAGACAACGCCAAAAGCCAAGAAGCCTTGATAGCAAAAACGAAGGTTTTAGAAAAACAGTACGAGGCCCAGAAAAAGAAGTCGGAGATTCTTCAAGCTCAATACGATAAACAGGTTGGGAAGCTGGAGGAATTATCAAACGCATACCAAAAAGCAGTACAAGAGAATGGAAAAAATTCCGATGAAGCCGCAAAAGCGAAAGTTGCTTTTGACAAACAAGCTGAAAGCGTATCGAAATTAAAGGTGGCGATGAATGAAACCGAAGGATATATGAATAAGCTTGAAAACTCAATCAAGAGCAATGAAACAGCATTGGCCGAAATGGAGGATGGAACTCGTGATGCGGTAAGCGGATTAGAAAAACTTTCCGATTCGGCAGATGATGCGGGAGATAGCCTGGAAGGACTTGAAAATAAAGTCGACAAAGAACTCTTGAGCGGAGCAGCAGAAACGTTTAATAATTTGGCAGATTCGGTGATGGATGTTGCTGAAAATTCAAAAGAATTTTTGAAGATATCCGGTCAGCTCGAAGCATCATCCCAAAAATTAGGATATACTACCGAAGAAACTCAGGAAATATTCAAACAGCTATATGGAGTTTTGGGCGATGACCAGACGGCGGCAACAACCACGGCAAATTTACAAGCATTGAATTTGTCACAGTCAGAATTAAAATCTCTGACGGAGGGAGTTGTTGGAGCATGGGCACAGTATGGTGATTCCATTCCTATTGACGGATTAGCCGAAGCGGTCAATGAAACAGTTAAGGCCGGACAGGTAACGGGGGCTTTCGCGGATGTATTAAACTGGGCCGGAACCTCAGAAGATGGCTTTAATGAAAAATTAGCTGCCTGCGGGAGTGAATCTGAACGTGCAAATTTGGTAATGCAGGAGCTGGCCAATCAGGGTCTGACGGACAGCGCAGCAAGCTTCAGGGAAAACAACAAGGCCTTGATCGAAAACAATGAAGCAAATCTGAGCATGGAACAGTCTTTATCGGAATTGGGAGAAACGGCCCTGCCGATATTAACTGGAATCACAAACGCTGTAGCGGATGCGGTAGATATATTTAATAACATGCCAGGACCAGTAAAAGATGGCGCCATGGTCTTGTTAGGGCTTTTTGTGGTTGCGGGAAAAATTGCTCCTATATTTGCGGCGATAAGCAGTGTTTTGACGGCGACGGGAATTGCGGGAGGAACAGCGGCAGCAGGGACAGCGGCAGCGGGCACAGCTTCGGCCGGCGCAGCCGTAGGCGTTGGGGCATTATCAACGTCTTTGCTTCCGATAGCGGGCATCGTGCTGGCTATTGTTGCGGCGATTACAGCCGTAATTTTGGTCATAAAAAACTGGGGAACGATTATGGACTGGGCAAAGAACACGTTTGGTCCGACCATAGATAGCATTAAAGGCTTTTTTGGCGGCCTCGGAAATAAAATCGAAGAAACAAAAGAAAAATTTGGAGCCCTGAAAGAAAAGGCGTCCGAAAGTTTTCAAAAAATGACGGAGTCAGCCAAAACCGAAATGAAGGAAATGGGAGAAAAGGTGTCCGATAGGATATCCGGAATCGCTGAAAAAATCAAAGGCACAAAGTTGGAGTTTCCCAAAATTTCTATTCCAAAAATTCCGATGCCGCATTTTAGTATCACAGGAGGATTCAGCTTGTCGCCTTTAAAGGTGCCAAAATTTGATGTAAAGTGGTATAAGGAAGGTGCCATTTTATCAGGCGCACAAATTTTCGGAAGAACGGGAAACACATTCCATGGTGGCGGAGAAGCTGGGAAAGAAGCGGTGCTGCCTCTATCCTCTTTTTATGATAACTTGAAAGTGAAATTTAAAGAGGCATTTTTGGAGCTTTTTAGAGATTACAGCAATACCGTTAATGTCCAAGTTATAACAAACGTTGATGTCCATATAGGCGAAAAAGAGTTTAGAAACTATATCGTAAAAACGGCTACGGAGGGCATAGGAAAAAATCAAACAGATAATATGAGAGCAAGGGGGCGGTGAAATGTATTTATATGATGTTCAGTTTAATGGACATACAGCGGAAAGCATAGGAATAGAAGTCGTTCGCAGGCCAAATGTTCCATCTCCTAAAATAAAGTATACGACTTACACCATACCCGGAAGAGATGGCACGCTATATGAGGCCGATGGAACTATAGAAGATATTGATATCGACATCGAATTTAATTTTATTTCAAAACCAGAAAATTGGGCCAAAACTTTATCAAAGGCAAAAAAATGGTTACTATCAGGGCCGGGAAAACTCATCCTTGGGGATGATTCGGACTTTTTTTATGCGGTAAAGAAGGTTGAACTTGGAGATGCAGAAAGGCCTTGCCATGAAATTGGGAAGTTTACGGCAACATTTACTTGCAATGGTTACCGATATTATCGGACCGGAGAATATGAGTATAAGTCCATAGAGCATAATCCAGGAGTTATAGCACATCCGATTTATATAATTACCGGGAATGGCGAATGTGTATTGACGGTTAATGGAAATAAAATAACCGCTCAAGTCGCGGATAACATTGTCATTGATACCGATTTAATGCTGACTTACCGAAAAGATGGAAAGCTTGCAAACACATCTATTTCCGGCCAGTATGAAGAGATGTATTTAATGCCGGGTGATAACATAGTAACAATTTCAGAAAATTTTGAGTTAAAAGTAAAACCAAGGTGGCGATGCCTATGATACAAATTTACAATCCGGACAACACGGATTATGAAAAAAATGGGGATATGACGCTTTTTCCCACGTCCGCGAAAATCCATATGATTTTAAACGGCGCATGGACAGCCACAATCAACCATCCGATTGACCCTGAGGGACGATGGAAATATATTCGGGACCAGGGTGTGGTAAAGATGTCCTCTTTTAATGGGGAGCAGCTTTTTAGAATCAAATCGAAAACCAAAACAGATACGGAAATCGAAGCGAATATCGAGCCGATATTTATGGATGCAAGAGACGATTGCTTTTTGATGGACGTCCGGCCAACCGGGAAAACCGGGCAGCAGGCACTGGACATTATGACAGCAGTCAATCCAAAGTATAAAGGGAGCTCTAACATCTCAGTAATCGATACGGCTTATTACGTGACAAAAAATCTGATTGAAGCCATCAACGGTGATGATGATAATGCTTTTGTCAAACGTTGGGGCGGAGAGATTATATTTGATAATTTTAAGGTCATTATCAACCGGAGGACCGGCCGGGATAATGGCCTTGAGTTATTATACGGCAAAAACATTCCACAGGATGGGATATCGGAAGAGGTTGATTTCTCGGAAGTCGTCACCCGGATTGTACCGAAAGCCTATAACGGCTATATGATGTCGGGAGATACGCCTTGGGTGGATTCGCCGATGATAAAGAATTATCCAACTGTAAAAACCAGGACAATATCGTTTGAGGATGTTAAGATGCGGGCGGATGCTCAGGACGGCGATGAAGATAATGGCGTGACCTTATGCGATTCCCTGGAGCAGTTAAACACAGCCCTCAAAAAGAAGTGCAACGAACAGTTTGAAGCCGGGCTGGACAAGCCAAAAGTGACGCTGACTGTCGACATGGTCATGCTGCAGAATACGGATGCTTATAAAGAGTATGCGGATTTGGAAAGCGTGTCTCTAGGCGATACGGTCCATTGCAGACACAGCCGGTTAAACATAGCCACCGATGCAAGGGTCATTGAGCTGGAATATGATGCCATTGGGGGAAAGGCGGATTATGTGGTACTTGGGGATTTTAAATATAATTATTTTAACAATGTCACCAGCATGATGGATAGGGTAGACGCGGCGATACGCCCGGACGGGACTGTCATCGGTGAAAAGGTCTATGGCATTATTGACGGCATTAAAGCTTTGATGCGAGCCCAGGCTACAGCAGCACAACCGGCGGCAGTACGGTCGATGATTTTCGAGGACCTAAATCCAAAGTCCCCAACCTATGGCGCTCTGTGCCTGGGAACGATGGGCTTTCAGATCGCCTATGAACGCACGGCGGATGGAAGAGAGTGGGACTGGCGGACGTTTGGAACCGGGAAAGGTTTTTTTGCAGATTTTATCACGGCAGGGACAATGCTGGCCGATCGTATTCGGGCCGGAAAACTCCAATCACAGGATTATATTGAGGGCAAAAGCGGATTCGAACTTGACCTGGATAAGGGCGTTATTAACTTCTACGGCTCAGATGATTCGGGCAATGCCTCAAAGCTTGTCTTTGATAAAGGCGGCATCACTATATCCAATCTGGCTGACGGAAGCACAGGCAAGGTCAGTATCCGGTATCAAAAAATTGGAAATGACTACTACCCAATTATCAGCGGGACTGACGGCGAGAATGGCTACAGCATGAATCAAAATGCTTTAATCTATATGATAGGGACAGTGATCAGAGCGTCTATTGGCGTAGCTGGCGGAAAAGGATACGTAAACACAGACACGATCGAAATTCGGGAAAAACTGACCACGATGGGAAAACAGGGATTGACGGGGCGTGCTGAATTTTCCGACGGCTCTTACATTCAGTTTATCAACGGCGTAATGGTCAGTGGCTACACCACAGAGGGCGGTGAGATTAAATGACATGGATAAGCCATTGGGGCAGCGGTTATTATTCGGATGTCATGGAACGATTCGGACAAGCCCAGTGCAATAACGCCAATTTAATTTATACGTATCTGGCCGCCCATGGATTTACATCCCGTAATGCCATCATGGCCATGTTAGGCAACATGATGACTGAATCCTACTTAAATCCTGGACAGTGGCAGCACGGTTATGAACCGTATGACGGCAATCAATATAACGGCATGGGGCTGGTAGGGTGGACGCCATATTGGCGTATCATAGACTGGCTGACAAGCCATGGATATAACTTAAATGACCCGGAATCCTACGGTTATGGCATGCTGGACAAATTAATCGAGGAGTGCTTTAACCCACAGGAAGTGACATGGATAGCTACATCAAGCTATCCTATTTCTTTCTCGGGGTTTGCTACGGATACGACCCACGATATCGAATGGCTGGCCAATGCGTTTTTGTATAATTACGAGCGTCCTGCGGTGACCCCGCAGCCGGCTCGTGCCGAACAGGCGAAGAAGTGGTCAGAAATCCTTCCGGATACACCTGGTGGGACATTTATCCCGAGGATGTCCATCTATGAGCCGACGGATATGAGCGACTCAGGGAGTGAGGCTTATAAATATTACTTTGGAGAGAACCTCTATTACCGGTATGGTTATGGCATGGCCAACTGTACGGCTTATGCGGCCGGCCGCTGGTATGAGATTACCGGAAAATATCCGGACTTTACGGCGGGGACCGGAAATGCCAATTCATGGTATGCGGACGCCATAGCCAAGGGCTATGAGGTCGGGCAGACCCCGAGGCTTGGCGCTATCGCCTGTTTTGGATACACACCCGGCGGCCATGTCTGCGTTGTCGAGCAGATAAACGATGACGGGAGCTTTATCGTCTCTAATTCAGCCTGGAATTCTGACGGCGAGATGAACATACCACCATCGGGGATGTTCAATAGCTTTCCGTGTTTTTATCTGACGACTTACAGAGGAACGCCTGGAAACCAGTTCCAGGGATTTATCTACCCACCAAATATCTTTACGCCGCCAGCACCGCCGAAAAAAGTGGCATTTAAACGATGGATTCCAGGATGAGAAAGAAGGTGAAAAAAAGTGGACAAACATATCGTAGAGGCTTATGTGTTCCGAGGTGATATAAAGCAGACGGTCTATTATACACAGGGTACAGATGCTCTGCCTATTTTATTTATGTTTAGAGATTATGATATTCCGGCCGGGACGTCCGTCGGGGTGTACGTGGAAAAGCCGTCGAAAAAAGGCGTCCAGTCGACCTCGGCCACATTAAATGTCAATGCGAACTCCGTATTAGTAGATATGGATAAACAAATGACCGCCGAGGTTGGAACGGCCTATATGCAGCTTCGCCTGACCAAAGATGGAAAAGAACTCTTTACCTTTGAACAGCCAATCTATGTAGAGCGGAGCAGTACACCAATCGTCAGTGAAAACGGGATGCCGTTTATCGATGAGAGCCTCGCCAAGATGAAGGAAGCCACAGAGGATACAAAGGCGGCCGCGGAAGATGCCAGGAAAGTCACCGCAGATATGCGGCAAAAAGCAGAGAACGGAGAGTTTTCAGCAAGCATCACTGTGGGCGAGGTCATCAACGGGGAACCGGGAAGCGTGGCCGAGGTCAAAAATTCCGGGACAAAGAAAGACGCCGTCTTTGACTTTGTCATCCCGACTGGCCCACAAGGACCGAGCGGTGTTATGGCGCCATCCGCAGGGATGTATTGCCTCCGAATAGACCCAGCCACGGGAGACTTGTGGGTCGATTATCCGGACGGCACAGAACCGCCGGATTTTAGGTACGACAGCGAAACTGGAAATCTTTATTACGACATAAAAAAGGAGGATGGAACTGTGGCATCACTACTTATCGGAAACGTAAGGAATCCGCTCATCAATAATACGGCGACGGCGACACCTGGTCAGGGCGCTTTGGATGCCGCGGCCGGAAAAGCATTGCAGGATGAGATTGATTTAATCAAAGAGACATTGAAAAACGTCATATCAACACAGTAAAAACAAACAGGAGGAACAGTATGGTAAAAACAGTACAGGCCATCGTCAATGGCCAGACTTATACATTAACATTAAATAGCAGCACGGGAAAATATGAGGCAACGCTCACAGCCCCGGCAACATCCAGTTATCCGTTAGACGGACATTACTATCCCGTAACCATCAAAGCAACGGATGATGCGGGAAATACGGCGACAAAGGATGACACGGACACAACGCTCGGCTCGAGCTTGAGGCTGCAGGTCAAAGAAAAGACAGCGCCGGTCATCGCAGTGACAGCGCCTACGGCATCAGCATTACTCACAAACAACAAACCAGTTATTACGTGGAAAGTTACGGATGACGATTCCGGCGTCAATCCATCGACTATCGGACTTACCATCGACTCCGGCAGCAAGATTACCGGAGACGCTATCGCAAAGACAGCGATTACAAATGGTTATCAGTGTACATATACCCCGACAACGGCTCTTTCGGACGGCAGCCATACGCTCAAATTTGATGCATCAGATTATGATGGTAATGCGGCGTCCCAGAAATCTGTCACATTTAAGGTCGACACGGTACCGCCAACGCTTTCCGTGACTGCTCCAACGGCTGATTTGGTAACAAACAAAGCCGCCTGCACGGTAACTGGTAAGACGAGTGACGTGACCAGCGGACCGGTAACACTGACTATCAAGCTCAATAACGGTACAGCCGCGGAAGTAACGGTCGGAAGTGACGGCAGCTTTAGTAAGGATTTGACGCTGACCGAGGGTGTCAATACGATTACGGTCGTAGCAACAGACGGCGCCGGAAAGACAACGACGGTGACTCGTACGGTAACTCTGAATACATCCGCACCGGTCATCCAGAGTGTTACTATTACGCCAAATCCAGTGGATGCCGGCAAGACTTTTATCATCTCTGTTGAGGTGACGGACTAAGCATGATTCGGAGGGTGTTCGGCAAGACCAATGAGTTTGAGGTTATTTTTGAACATCAGGAAGGGGACTGGTGGAGCGTCACCGTCCCCTCGAACCTGAAGGGTGAATACATCGTCGATGTCTATGCTGAGGATGAGGCTGGGAACATAGCTCGTAAATGCAAGATGCTGTTTGCAATATGCGGTCACGAACTCCGGGCCTATGTTTTAGACTCTGGATACCGCGCAGAACTGAAGGAAGGGGGATACAATATTGAGTGTAGAATATGTGGGGGATAAATATGTCGATGCTGGTGAGAGAATCCATATCCGGTGCGTCATAAGGCCAAAATGCAATCAGGATATCCCCTTTACGATAAAGAGCGCCCGGTGGGAGCTGTATAACCCGATGGGCGTCCTGGAAGCTGAAGGGGAATGCGAGATTAACGGTCATGAGCTGGACGCTATGGTCCAGCCGAAAGGTACCGGACGGTATCGGTTTAAATATATCTATGAGGTCGCCGATGAGATATGGGTGGACCCTGTGAGACTGAGGGTGAATTAAATGAGACCGAATATAGCTATCAGAAGCATCGAGATCACCCCTAATCCGGTGGGTACTAACGAAGTATTTGCCATATCTGCGCGTATAGCTGATAGGATTCCGGTCATCGGGGAAGAATCCTACGCATTGGCAGATGGTGATGGTACATTGGTCTTAACGCAAAAAAGAAATATAGCCTGTATATCCACCGGGGCCGAAAATGAATTTATTTCGGATGCCGGTGGAGCATTGATAGAAACGGAGGAATAATATGGCAACAGATAATGAAATGATAACCACAAAAACCGTGGTGGAATTGGATGAAAAGACAGCGCCGGTTGATACGGACCTTTTTATGGCCGGGGACGCCGGTACCGCAGCATTAAAAAAGTTTAAATGGTCAAGCCTGCTCTCGGCTATCAAAACAAAGATTGCGGCGTGGGCCTTTGACACATTGACAACGACAAATAAGACGCTTCCGGGGGCAATCAATGAACTAAATAGTAATTTTGCGGCCGAGACAGAGTATATGGAATTTTCGCTGGAAATTGATGCAAGCCACGGAACATTGAAAAGGAGTCAATGCTATAAATATGGAAAAAACGTAACCGTGACCGCGTTCATCGAAAATGTCAATACGTCGGAAACTTCAGAACTACAAATCGGAACAATTCCAAAAGAGTTTTGTCCAAACCAGGTATTACACTTTCCGGCCACTGGAACAGGTAGCGGCATCCATTTCTGGGCTATAGAACCCGGTGGAAAGATATCTGCAAGGCACGGAAATGGGACCGTATTAATTCTCCATGGTTCATATCACATAGAATAATACTGGGATATATATTCTGAGGTCATGTTGTGCTATGGTTTAACAATCATGAACCGTAGACACAGAATTAATTATTCTGTTGAAATGCTAACTATCCAAACCAGCTGTAATACTCACCCATCCGGTATTTGACGATGGAGCTACGTTGATAATCAGGATTCGTGGCTGTGATATGTATTTGTTCCATACATCAGCATTTTCGGACGATAAGACGTATCCTATTCCAAATATCCTATCATCTTCCGGCGTCAAATTAAAATAACATATCGTGGTCTCGCCTGGATAACTTATTTTATCTATTGATATATTTGTCTCTTTTAGCCTAGAGAATTTAGCTCCGAAGAAATTGCTTCAAACTTTTCGGTTTTACTGTTTAGTTAATCTCTCATCCCTCCCGACTTTATTTATAATATATTTATCAATTACAAAGGAGGCTCGCTATGAAAAACGAACTTATCAACTCCATATTGGACGCTATGTGTCCATG
>Ga0129308_1001355_pt1 | contig 25954 bp, 25 predicted proteins | sample L827metagenome_FD_94440 | JGI IMG/M metagenome (GOLD analysis project Ga0129308, IMG submission 94440) | Ring-tailed lemur group fecal microbial communities from Wisconsin, USA - L827 metagenome | ecosystem: Host-associated > Mammals > Digestive system > Large intestine > Fecal | place: USA...
CGGTGAGGAACACGGTGGTTTTTACGACATCACCGAGCAAGAGACCGGCAGAGCTCAGGACGGCGCGGAGGTTTTGGAAAATCTGGCGCGTCTGCTCCGGAACGCCGCCGGGGACAAAATTGCCGGTGGCAGGATCAATGCCGGTCTGACCGGACAGAAATACGAAGCCGCCAGCGCCGACAGCTTGGGAATAGGGACCAATGGCGGCCGGGGCCTGGTCCGCTGTATAGATTGTTTTGGACATGAGATGTGCTCCTTTCCTGCATATCAGCGCTTGATGATCGTTTCGAGGTAGCTGTCCTCCGGTAGGGAAGTAAAGATGGTCAGCTTGCCGGCAATGTATTCGGGATCGACGCGGTAGACACCGCAGCCGCCACAGAACTTCGGCAGCCGTTCCGGCAGCGCCTTATGGGGTGTCCCACCGCTGAAGCTGAGGCTTTCCAGGGCGTGATAGGCCTCCTCGGGACAGCCTTTCCAGTCCCCGGGGTCGTCGACGCGGTGCAGCCGGCCGTAGACCAGCAGGCTTTCGTGCTGGCAGAGGCGCAGCTTTCCCACGTCGGGAGAGGGCGCATAGAAGCTGATGCAGACGGGCAGATTGTCGGACCAGTGCTGGAGCTTTTCCCCGCGGGCCTTGCTGGCATGGAAGTAAAAGGCGCCGTTCCGGTAAGTAAAGTTCAGAACGCGGGAGTCCGGCCAGTCGCCGGCGGAATAGGACATGGTACCGTAGCAGATGGTTTTCAGAAAGCGGTCGATTTCCTCCTGCGTCATGGACCGGGAGCCATTGGGGGTTTTTCTGACGGGTTCAGTAAACATGGCAGTATCTCCTTCCGGGTGATGAGTTACTCGATAACGGGCGTCATTTCGGCATCTGTGTCCAGTTCATGCTCGGTTTTGGCAACGAAGAGGGCGGCGGCATTGTCACCGAGGACATTCATGGCCGTGACAATGGGGGAGAGAATGGTGTTGATGCCCATGACAATGGCGACACCCTCCACAGGGATGCCGGCGGACAGCAGTACGCTGCTGAGCATGATGAGACCGGCGCCGGGAACGCCTGCGCAGCCGACAGAGGCGATTGTCGCAATGGCGATGATCTGCGCCTGAGCGCCGAAGGACAGGTGCAGGCCGTAGAGATTTGCGATGAAGATGGCGCAGCAGGCCTCGTAGATGGCCGTGCCATCCATGTGAATGGTGCAGCCGAGAGGGGCGACGAAGGAGCGAATTTTATTGGAGACGCCAAGGTCCTCGCAGTTCTCCAGCGTGACGGGCAGAGCAGCCGCGGAGGACATGGTGGTGAAAGCGATGGCAAAGCTGGGCCAGACGGTGGAGAGGAACTTGCGGAGGCTGAATTTGCTCAGAACCTTGACGGTGGGGACATAGACCACAAGAATGTGGAGAATGGCAATGCCGTAAATCACGGCGATGAGAGCGGCCAGTTGGCCGATAACCATGGTGCCATAGTTAATCATGGTGTCGATCATGAAGGCGCAGACCGCGATCGGCGCATATTTCATAATCAGGCTGGTGAGAGCGCTCATGATATCCGTGAGCACGGTGAAAATCTCCCGCAGGCAGTCGCCCTTTTTGCCCACCAGATTGATGCCGAGACCCAGCGCCAGAGCAAAGAAAATGATCTGAAGCATCGTGCCATCGGTCAGGGAAGCAAAGATGTTGGTGGGGACGATGTTCAGAATGGTGTCGACGTAGTTGACGCCGTCCGGGGCGGCATAGGAGAGGCCCTCGGTGGCGATGTTCATGCCGGTGCCGAGCTTCACCGCGTTGGAGATCACAATGGCGAGGATGCCGGCGATCACGGTTGTGATCAGGAAATAGCCGATTGTCTTGCCGCCGATCCGGCCCATGCTCTTGACGTCGCCGGCGCTGGAGGCGCCCATGACCAGGGAGCAGAAGACCAGCGGGATACATACCATCTTGATGAGATTCAGAAACAGGGTGCTGAAGGGGGTGACCCAGGTGGCAGAGAACGCCACGGCGCTTTCGCCCATGCTATAGCGCAGAAGCAGGCCGACGCCGATGCCGAGAACAAAGCCAAGCAGGATTTTGATGCTGAGGGGCAGTTTCTTTTGTTTCGTTTTCATTGCGTATCCTTCTCCTTTTTGCCGGCTACCGTCCCGCAGGGGTCTTTCGTTTGTTTTTCTTGACAGGCGTTGGGAAAATTGTATATAGTTACAATAAAAGCAGGAAAGAGGCCGGTTGAATAATTTCATCATAGAGGAAATCTTTTTGGGAGGCAAGGCGGCAGCCAGCGAAGATTCCGAACAAGAAAGACGGATTTTCCGATATGTGACAAAGAGGAGGCTGGATGGCTTGAACACCAATCACTGCATCACGATGCTGACGGTGCTCCAGGAGAAGAGCTATCAGAAGGCGGCGGAGATTTTGCACTATTCGCGCTCCACGGTGAAGGAGCATATCTCCGCTCTGGAGGAGGAATTCGGCGTCAAGCTGTTTGAGACGCGCGGAAGAGCGGTGCTTCCCACGCCAGCGGGACAGCGTGTCGCGGTACATGCCCGGGCCATTCGGGACCTCTACTGGCAGGCGCGCCAGGAGGCGGACGGCGGGGAGAAAGAGAATGCTTTACGGATCCTGGCGACGGAGACGCTGGGCGCCTATGTGCTGCCCCCTTCTATTGCGGCATTTATGGCGAGATGTCCCGGAACGGCGCTCTCGGTGAAGCTGGGAGCCCACAGCCAGTTCTGCGAACAGCTCCGGCAGGGAACGGCAGACGTCGCGTTTGGCTTTATTGATCCGGCGTGGAGGAGCATCTTTCTCCCGGAATTTCAGGTGGTTCCCTTCGCCAAGGAATCGATTGTGTTTTTCTGCAATCCGAGGCATCCGCTGGCCGGAAAAGGGCCGATCATGCTGGAAGACCTGCGGGAGGACACGTTTCTGCTGGCCAACAAGGATGGAATCTTCCGGGACTATCTTTATCAGGTGTGCTGCAAGAGCGGCGTTCCCATGCCGCGCTACCGGTATATCGACAGCGGAACGCTGTTAAAAAAGCTGGTGCTGGGCGGAAGCTATCTCTCGATGATCGGCAGAAGCGAGATCGAGGAGGAGCTTCGAAATGGAACGCTGGTGGAGCTGCCATGGGCAGAGGGGCCGATTATGGGCGACCTGGTGGCGGTGTATCCAAAGGGCAGGGAGAACCCCAGCCGGTCGTATTTCCTCTCCCTTTTAAGGCAGCGATTTCAGAGAACCTGATTGCGCACGGAGAGAGGAGGTTGGCGTGAGATGGAGAAGCTGGAGCGGCTGAGAGACATGCTTGCGCGGTACGCAGCGGAGGGACTGGCTGTGGCGTTTTCCGGCGGAATCGACAGCAGCCTTGTGCTGTATCTGGCCTGCCATAGCGGGGAGCCGGTGCAGGCGGTTCTGCTGCATTCCCAACTGATGCCGCTGCGGGACCGGGAGATCGCGGAGCGGGTTGCCCGGGAATGCGGTGCACGGCTGACGGTGCTGGAGGTGGACGTCACAACATCGCCGGAAATTATGGGCAACGCCCCGAGACGCTGTTATTTTTGTAAAAAGACGATGTTTGAGACCCTGCGGGCCTGGTGTGCGGCGCGGGGAATTCCCCACATAGCCGACGGCACGAACCGGGACGACCTGACGGTTTACCGGCCCGGCCTGCAGGCGCTGCGGGAGCTGGGCATTCGCAGCCCGCTGGCGGATTGCGGTTTCACCAAGGCGGAGGTCCGCGAGGCCGCCGCGGCGCTGGGAATTTCCGTGGCTGCCCGGCCCTCCGCGCCCTGTATGGCGACGCGGCTGCCCTATGGCACGCCGCTGGACTTTGCGGTTTTGCGCCGGTTGGAGGAGGGCGAGGCGGCGATGAAGGCGCTGAGCTTTCCGGTCTGCCGCCTGCGGCTCCACGGCGGGCTTTTACGGGTGGAGATCCCGCCGGACCGGTTTCCCGACCTGATGGAGCGGCGCACGTCCGTGCTGGAGGCATTGCGCGCGCTGCAATTTGACTATATCACGCTGGACCTGGAGGGCTTCCGGTCCGGCAGTATGGACGTTGGAGTAATGAGACATGAATAAAGAACAGATGCTGGAGCTGCTGGAGGCGGTCCGGTGCGGCAGCGTTGCACCGGCGCAGGCGGCGGAGCAATTACAGATGGAGCCCTTTGAAAACCTCAGCTATGCCAGGGTGGACCACCACCGCGGCATTCGCCAGGGCGTGCCGGAGGTGATTTACGGCGAGGGCAAGACGGCGGAGCAAATTCTGGGCATCCTGAGCGCCATGGAGAAGGAGCGGGTCCACAATGTGCTGGTGACGCGGCTCTCTCCGGAAAAGGCGGCGGTGATCGGGCAAAAATTCCCTTTCCGCTATCATGAGACGGCGCGGCTGGGACTGGCCTGGCCGAAGGAGGTCGCGGAGCCCTGCGGCCAGATTGTCGTGGTCAGCGGCGGAACCAGCGACATGCAGGTGGCAGAGGAGGCGGCGCTGACAGCGGAGGCGCTCGGAAACCGTGTGGTGCGGTTTTATGACGCCGGTGTGGCCGGTATTCACCGGCTGCTTGCCGGGATGGATCAGCTTGTGCGGGCCAATGTGGTCATCGCCGTGGCCGGAATGGAGGGCGCGCTGCCCAGCGTCGTGGGCGGTCTGGTGGACTGTCCCGTGCTGGCGGTGCCCACGAGCGTGGGCTATGGCGCATCCTTTGGCGGCGTGACGGCGCTTTTGGCGATGCTGAATTCCTGCGCCAGCGGCATCAGTGTTGTCAACATCGACAATGGCTTTGGCGCGGCCTACCAGGCCAGCCTGATTAACCATATGGGAGGCGCGAAATGAAGACGCTGTATTTGGAATGCGCCATGGGCGCTTCCGGCAATATGCTGCTCGGCGCCCTGCTGGACCTGCTGCCGGATTCGGAAGCCTGGCTGGAGCGGCTGAACGGCCTCGGGATTCCCGGCGTATGCTATCGGCTGGAGCGGAAGTCCGGCGCGATTGCCGGGAACCTTGTCACGGTGACGGTCCATGGCCACGACGAGGACTATGACCATCCCCATCACCATGGCAGCGGACTCCAGGCGATTCTGCATCAAATCGGACATCTGTCCGTATCGGCGGAGGTCAAAGCCCAGGCCGGCGCGGTCTATCAGTCCATCGCGGAGGCGGAGGCCAAAGTGCATCAGACAACGCCGTCGGAGGTCCATTTCCATGAGGTGGGCAGTCTGGACGCCGTGGCCGACATCGTGGGCGTCTGCCTGCTGCTGGAGGCGCTGCGCGCCGACCAGGTTTTGGCATCGCCGGTCCATGTGGGCAGCGGGACGGTGCGCTGTGCCCACGGTGTGCTGCCGGTGCCGGCTCCGGCCACGGCGGAGCTGCTGCGGGGAATTCCCAGCTATACGGGCGATATTCCGTCAGAGCTCTGCACGCCGACCGGCGCGGCGCTGCTGCGGCAGCTCAGCTCCGGCTTTGGCCCCATGCCGCGGATGCGCGTGGAGCGAATCGGCTACGGCTTTGGCACAAAGGAGCTTGAACGGCCCAACTGCCTGCGGGCCTTCCTCGGTGAGACGGAGAACCGGACCGATGAGGTCTACGAGGTGCGCTGTAATCTGGACGACATGACCGGCGAGGAGCTGGCGTTTGCCCGGGAACGGCTGGAGGAGAGCGGCGTTCTGGATGTGACGGTGGTTGCGGCCATGATGAAGAAAAACCGGCCGGGCTTTCTTCTGACCTGTCTCTGCCGGGAGCGGCAGTTGGAGGAGACGATCCGCCTGCTGCTGGCACATACCACGACGGCCGGCGTGCGGTATACCCCCTGGAAGCGGACGATTCTGGAGCCGTCGTTCCGGACGGTGGAAACCGCCTATGGACCAGTTCGGGAGAAGCACTACGGCGGCACGCACAAAAAGAAGCTGGAATATGAGGATCTGGCGAAAGCGGCCCGCGAAGGCGGCACGTCGCTCTGGGAGGTCCGGGAGACGTGTTCCAAACCGATAGAATGATGCCAAGAGCACGGATGACGGGCCGTCATCCGTGCTCTTTTTTGGGCAACCTGTATCTTGCAACACAATTTATTATCCGATATAATGACATAGCTTGACATTTTATGATACAGATGAGGAAATCCATATGAAAACAACAACAATGCCGGGAAATAAGATGGGCGTTATGCCGACCGGGCGGCTCTTGCTCAATATGGCGCTGCCGCTGAGCATCTCCATGCTGGTGCAGGCGCTCTACAATGTGGTGGACAGCATTTATATCTCCCGCGTCTCGGAGAGCGCTGTGACTGCGCTGGCCCTGGCCTTTCCGGTACAAAATCTTTTGATCGGCTTTGCCACCGGAATTGGCGTGGGCATGAATTCCCTGCTGTCCAAATCCCTGGGGGAGGGCAATCAGGAGAAGGCCAACCGCTGTGCTGGAAATGGCATTTTCCTGATGAGCATCACCATGGTGCTGTTTATGCTTATGGGCGCCTTTGGCGCGCGCCCCTATTATGCGATGCAGTCTTCCGTACAGGAAACCGTGGAAGGCGGCACGAGCTATGTGACAATTTGCTGCGTATTTTCGCTTGGATGCTTTGTGGAAATTCTGTTTGAACGAATGCTGCAGGCCTCCGGACGAACTGTGTATTCCATGATTACCCAGGCCGTTGGCGCGGTGATCAACATCGTCCTGGACCCGGTGTTTATCTTCGGAAAATTTGGGATTCCTGCCATGGGCACTGCCGGCGCGGCCGTGGCGACGGTTCTTGGCCAGTGGATTGCGGCGATTCTGGCCGTGATCTTCAACCTGAAATGTAACCCGGATGTACAGTTTTCCAGAAAGGCGTTCCGGCTCAATGGGCGGCTGATTCGCGCGATTTTGGGGATTGGCGTTCCCTCAATTGTCATGATGGCCATCGGCTCCGTGATGACCTTCAGCATGAATCAAATCCTTCAGGGCTTTACGGAGACCGCCACCGGCGTGTTTGGAATCTACTTTAAGCTGCAGAGCTTTTTCTTCATGCCAGTCTTTGGCCTGAACAATGCGTCGATCTCCATCATCGCATTTAACTATGGCGCGGAAAAGCCGGAACGAATTATCAGCACGATCAAGCGGACCTGCGCGGCGGCGCTCTGCATCATGGTTGCCGGATTGCTGGCCTTCCAGCTTTTGCCTGATCTGATGCTTTCTTTCTTCAATCCGTCGGACAATTTTTTGCAGATGGGCCGCAGCGCATTGCGGATTATCAGCATCTCGTTCCCTCTGGCAGCCATTGGAGTTGCGCTTGGCGGCTGCTTTCAGGCTCTGGGCAACGGCATTTATTCGACGATTACGTCTCTGTGCCGTCAACTGCTGGCTCTGGTTCCGACAGCGTACCTGCTGAGCTTGACCGGCCAGGTTAACTTTGTGTGGTGGTCCTTCCCGATCGCGGAGGTCATCAGCCTCTGCCTGTCCCTCATCTTTTTCCGGCGGATCTACCGGCAGAAAATCCGCCCGTTAATATCCGCTGAAATATGACAAAAAGCCTGCGAATTTTCGCAGGCTTTTCTATTCAGCTCTTTTTGGGCTGGGAGACTTTCGTGCGTGTGGTACGGGCTGCTCTGGCGGTTCTTGCACGGGTGGCCTTTTGGGGGACCCTGCTGGCGGCAATCGCCTTTTGCAGTTCCTCCTGCTCCCTGCGGATTGCGTCTTCTTCCGCCTTTTTCAAGATAATCATCTCGGTGATCTCGGCGGCGTGCTCCGGATTTTCCGCTTTGAGAAACCGCTCAAAGGCGTCCGGGAATACAAACTGCTTTTTACCTGCATCCGGAAAGTCGACAGTAATTATGGCATCTTCGCACTGCAACACGGTGCCGACCCCGTATCGGACATGACGGACGCTGCTTTGCTCCAATTTCATAAATCTTTCCGCTCCATTCTCAAATTTTACAAAACTATTTTACCATAGAAAAAAACAAATTTTCAAGAAAAATTTTTGCCTACGGAAAAATTTCAGCATTTTTGAGGAGAAAACGGAACATAACCGGCCTAAAAACTGGCAACTTGCGAAAGAATCGGGCAAAGCGGCCAGCCGCTTTGCCCGATACGTGGCGCGTATTATTCTTCGGAAAACGAGTCCTTGCCGACGCCGCACAGCGGGCAGACGAAGTCCTCCGGGAGGTCTTCCCACTTGGTGCCGGGGGCAATGCCGTTTTCGGGATCGCCGGCTTCCTCGTCGTAGACGTAGCCGCAGATATCACAGATATACTTCATAATGATGACGCTCCTTTTTTGTTAATAATATTGGTTACAGCGGTTCAAAGTCCGCTGCGCCGTGCTTGCAGAGGGGGCAGACAAAGTCTTCGGGCAGCTCCTCGCCCTCGTAGACATAGCCGCAGATCTTGCAGACGAAGCCCTTCTTCTTCTCTGCGGTCACGGGCGGCTTCGGCTTGATGTGGGCAAAGTAGTAGGCGTAGGTGACGGAAGGAGCGCTGCCGAGTACGCGGGCTTCGGTCACGTCGGCAATGAACAGCGTGTGCGTGCCGCAGTCCCGGGCCTCGATGACCCGGCAGGAGAAGAACGCATTGGTATAAGCGCCGAGGTAGCGCAGGCCGTTGACGCTGCGGCTCTCCTCGCCCCAACCGGCGAACTTGTCGGTATCCCGGCCGCTGTGGAAGCCAAAGCGCTGGAACAGGGAGAAGGGAGCATCCTCGGTCAGAACGGAGACGTTGAACACGCCGGACTTGAGAATCAGGTCATGGGTGTAGTTGGCCTTGTTGACAGTGATGGTCATACGCTTGGGCGTATCGGTCAACTGAGCCGCCGTGTTGACGATGCAGCCGCAGTCCCGCTCGCCGTCCTTTGCCGTCACAACGAACAGACCATAGGAAAGCTGGAAGAAGGCGTTGTTTTCCACAACGGCGGCCGTCGTGTCAACAGGCGCCGCGGCGGGCTTGATGTCTCTGGCGATGGCATCGGCCAGCGCGTCGATCTCAGCGGCCTTATCTTCCTTGACGGAGGATTTCAGGGAGATGGTCGGCGCAATGCGCTCCATACCCTTCAGCGGCAGGATGATGTTGGCCATCAGTTGGCCGCTGGTCGGCGCCCAGCTTCCGTTTTCCAGGAACGCGACCTTGCGGTTGCGAAGCTGGTGGTTGGCAATGTCGTGCAGCAGCTCCTCCATGGAGATAAAAATACCGGCGTTATAGGTCGTGGATGCAAAGACCAGGTGGCTGTACTTGAATGCATCGGAGATGACATAGGAGGACGGGATCACGGAGGTGTCAAACACCTTGACCGGCACGCCGCGCTCTGCCAGACGGCAGGCGAGCAGATTGGCGGCATTTTCCGTGTTGCCGTAGACAGAGGCATAGGCGATGATGACGCCCTGCTCCTCAGGCGTGTAGCTGCTCCAGCGGAGATATTTTTCCAGGAAATCGCCAAAGTGGCTGCGCCATACGAAGCCGTGCAGCGGGCAGACCATCGCAATCTCCAGGCCGGCGGCCTTCTTGAGGATGGCCTGGACCTGGTCGCCGTATTTGCCGACGATATTGGTATAATACCGGCGGGCTTCGTCGAGGTAGTCGCGCATGAAGTCGACCTCGTCGTTGAACAGGTGGCCGTTCAGGGCACCGAAGGTGCCGAAAGCGTCGGCCGAGAACAGAATTTTATCGGTCGTATCATAGGTCATCATGACCTCCGGCCAGTGGACCATGGGGGCCATGACGAAGGTGTAGGTGTGATGGCCGGTGTCCAGGGTGTCGCCCTCCTTCATGGCGGTGGTGCGGGCATCCACATCAAAGGAGAAGAACTGCTTCAGCATGGTTTTGGTCATGCCGCTGCAAAGAATTTGGACCTCCGGATGGCGCAGAACGATGTCCTGGATGCAGGCGGCGTGGTCCGGCTCCATATGCTGCACCACCAGATAGTCCAGCTTGCGGCCATTCAGGACGGCGGCTACATTTTCAAAGAAGTTATCGCAGACAGCACGGTCCACGGTGTCGAACAGGACGGTCTTGTCGTCCAGCAGAAGGTAGGAATTATAAGAGACGCCGTCGCGGACGCCATAGACACCCTCAAACATGGCCAGCCGCCGGTCGTCGGCGCCAACCCAGGTCAGGTCTTTGGTTACATTTCTAACACAGAACATAAAATGTGCTCCTCCTAAGTTATAGTCCTGAAAACAGGAATCAATCCTAAAATCAGTATAGCATCCCGGCCAGAATTTGGCAAGTGTTATTTTGCGCTTTTGCCCGGATTGTTTCCATTTGGAATCGCAGGAATAGCGTGTCCCAAAAACAGGAATTCATGAAAAGAATGTGCGGCCCGAACCAGAAAGAAACGAGCCGCCGCCGGGCAGCAGGTCCGGCGGCGGTTTTTCAGTTCTTTTTCTTTCCCATGTGCAGCTCCCGCATACCTTCAACCTCGTCGCAGACCGGCTTCAGGCTGCAATGGCCGCAGTCGGTTGGCAGGCCGTCGAGAATGTGGGTCAGCGTTTTGGTGATGGCGTCCACCTTTTTGGCGTTGTCCACCAGCTCCCGGATCACATCGCTGCCGGTGATAAAGAGAACGCGGACGTTGCGCACGCCGGGCAGCTCCTTATATTTTTTGATATAGGTATTGCCGACGCTGCGGAAGGAGATGCCGCTGCGGACCGCTTTTTTACTCAGACGGACCTGCTCCTGGTTGCTCTCCGAGGAGACGCGGACCATATAGCCGTCGGGGAACACATGGTAGCGGACAAACTCCATGTTCCGGATGGCGTTGTAGGCCTCCTCGTCGTCGCCGAGGTCCTCGACCTCCAGCAGCGTGATGCGGGCAAAGGAGACGTCCTCCTGGATGGCGCCGAGGTCCCTTCCGTAGACATAGATTCCGTCCCCGGATACCATGCCCGGCGTCGTGGTGACGCAGGTATAGTTGACCGAGGGCTTGCCGCTGCCGCCAAGCTCATAGGCGGCGTCCCGCAGCATAACCAGCTCGCTGGAGCCGTTGTCCTTCCAGCAGGCTGCCGGGTCATAGGGATAAATCCTCGGCGTGGAGGCGCTGAGCAGCGCCTCCGTATGTTGGATGATGGAATTATAGAGCTTCATCAGAATTTCTGATCGACTTTCTTGCGGTCAAAGAGCTTGTTGACCTGCGTATAAGCCCAGGCCATCAGCTTCTGGTCCAGGTTCCAGAAGTAGACGACAAACAGGACGCCGATGAGGGCGGCAAAGATGGCGATCAATTTTTTAACAACTTTTTTCATGCGGAGCAGTCTCCTTTCCCGGAAATCAGGCTCTGGCCAGGCCCTTCTGACGGGCGTATTCCGCAGCGCCAAGGGCGCCCATGAGCTGCGGGTCGGTGCTCAGCTCGACAACCTTCAGCTTCAGCACACGCTCGATGGCGGCTTTCAGACCGTCGTTCTTGGCGCAGCCGCCGGTCAGCGTGATGGAGTCGGTGGCGCCGGCCTTCTTGGCCATGACGAAACAGCGCTTGGCGACGGCCATCTGGATGCCGGCCGCGATCTCGTCCATGGGCTTGCCTTCACCGACCAGCGTGATGACCTCGGACTCAGCGAACACGGTGCACTGGGCGGTGATGGGGATGACGTTTTTAGCGGTCAGGGACAGCTTGGAGAATTCGGGCAGGCTCATCTCGAAGGAACGGGCCATGGCCTCGTAGAAGCGGCCGGTGCCGGCGGCGCACTTGTCGTTCATGGCGAAGTTCTTGACCGTGCCGTCGGTGTCGATGGAGATGCCCTTGACGTCCTGGCCGCCGATGTCGATGATGGCCTTGACGCTGGGATTTGTAATGTGGACGCCCATGGCGTGGCAGGAGATCTCGGAGATGTTCTCATCGGCAAAGGGGACCTTGTTGCGGCCGTAGCCGGTGCCGATCAGATAGGAGAGATCCTGAGAGGACTTCAGATCCGCAACCTGGCCGACGACCTCTTCCATGGCCAGCTTGGCGGAAATTTCCGAGTTGATTTTGCTGCGAAGCGTGGTATTGGCAACCATTTTGCCGTTCTCGTCCAGAATGACAGCCTTTGTATAGGTAGAACCTACGTCACATCCACCAAAATATTTCATGTATTCTTTCCTCCATCTATTTATCGTTCATCCATTTTTCTATCGAAAGCTGTGTGCGCTTACCAGGTGACCTCGTCTTCGAAGTCCACCAGCGACGGATCCAGCGGCTCTTCCCGCATGACGGTGCGCATGTACTCGTTGACCTTGGAGCGCATGTCCTTTCTGGAGACGGTTCTGGGGTCCATCAGGTCGTGCTCGATCCAGATCAGGCGCACGCCGCGCTCTCTGGCCTGGTCGTCGAACATGCCCTGCAGGGTGGACATGTTTTTGCAGGAGACATGCTGGTACATGATGACAATCTCCGGCCGCCAGGCCTCAACCTGACGCCACAGCTCGGTCAGCACGTGGTCGTAGCCGCCGTTGGTGTGCCGGCGCATGACCATGCGCTCGTAGAGCCGGGCCATATCCTTGATGGCCTCTTCGGGATCGTCGGTGTTGAGCGGCTTGGTGAAGTTCAGACCCTCCATCTCCACCAGAACATTGATGCCCCAGCAGTTGGCGAGCCAGTTGGAGAAGTTGGCATAGTAGTGGGCAGGCACGCTCCAGACGATGGCGCGATGCCGCATCTTGCCGCGCCAGGGCTCCTCCTTGTTCTTGTAGGCCTTGAGCATCATCCGGTTGACCTTCTTGAAGGTCCCCATGACGCGCGGATCGAGGCCGCCGTCCATCTCGTAGTTCCACTTGCGGAACAGCTCGTAGATCGGGCCGATCAGCTGCGGATAGTCGGTCTGGTTGACCTCCCACTTCTGCAGCTCATAGCGCGTCTCCTCGTTGAAGCGCTTCATGGCGGTGAAGTAGGCGTCCCAGCTCCACTTGGCGCCGGTCTGCTCCTCCACAAACTTGATGCAGTTCTTGATCTCCATGACGGCGGTGTTCATGACGGATTCGTCCTCATACCGCACGGGGAAGGTCAGGTGGAAGGTGGGCAGGTTTTTGTAGCGGCGGGTGGCGTAGGAGGAGGCCATGACGGAGCCGTCGCAGGGCATGGAGCTGGAGATAAAGCAGGTGCCCAGGTGGGGCAGCGCGTCCACGACACAGGCGCCGGATTCGGAGGTGGGCACCGGGCAGGTGTCTGCGGGCAGGCCGTAGCTCTCGATGGCGTCGATATAAGGCATGCAGGCCAATTGGTCGATTTCCGAGAGCAGGAACACCGGCAGGAGCTGATAGGGGATGCCAATGACGTCCGGGAAGCCAGCCATGATCTGGGCCATGGTCATCTCGTCGAAGAGGACGATCTTCTTGCTGAGCTGGCGGCTGTTGCCGTTTTTCTCATCGGCCTTCATCAGAAGGACCAGGTTCTCCGCCACATAGCGGAAGATGTCGTACATCAGCTCGTGGTGCATCTTCAGGGCAGTGCCCCGGAGGCCCATGGTGTTCTTGTCCAGGAAGGAATGGCAGCAGAAATAGGAGATCATCCAGCGATAGTGCAGCGCGCCGTTGAGGGCGGGCACCAGGTCCTTGGAGAAGGTCCCCAGCAGCATGCCCCACATCTTGGCCCATTCATAGAAGTCCACCGCCGTGTCCTTCACGCCGCGCCATTCGCGGCGGACCGTGGCCATGTCGCCCTTCTTATAGAGCTTGCCGAGCTGCTTTTCGCCGTTGACAATGGCGTCCAGCTTGCCGGCGGGAGACAGATCGTGGAACATTTTGGCCTCTGTGGCGACGCGCTTCCCGAAGTCCTTCAGGTTTTTCACGCGCTTTTTGCCGTAGGCCTTCCAGTCGGTCTCCTTCAGCATCTCCCAGGCGATTCCGCCGACCTCTTTCAGGTTCTCTTTCTGAACGTTCCATTCCATGCCGTCGGGCAGGCGGAAGAATTTTGGGTTCGGATATTTGACTCCCATAGCTTATTTCCCTCCCTTTTTCTGGATCCGCTTGATCTCCAGCGCTTCCACAAAGGCCTGGAACCGGGTGCGGAGCTGGCCGGAGGAGCGGGCGTTGTAGGGGCGGTCGATGGACAGCACGGGCCATCCATATTCCTCAGCCAGAATGTGGCTGGCGAGAGGACGCTCAAAGGCCCAGAAGTCGCAGAACTTCATCTGCTCGTAGATGATGCCGTCGGCGCCGTACTCCCTGGAGATGCGGTCGGCAGTGTCGCGCCGCTGCTGCACCTTTTCGTCGCTCATATAGCGGGCGCACTCGGAGGTCTCCATGTAGTGACGGCAGATCTGGGTCAGGACGTCCTCGCTGTCGTTGAGCCGGATGACCTCGCGGCCGGGGATGGAGCCGTAGCAATAGCGGTCCGCGACGACCATCGCGCCGGCCTCCTCGATCAGCTTGGTCAGGCTGGGATCGTCGATCTCGGAGCCGACCACGGAGACACGGGCGCGATACCAGGGCTTTTCGTCCACCTGTCTTGCCTTGATCTCCTCCAGCGTCTCGCGGAGCTTGTCGACAATCAGGTACTTGGGACAGCAATAGGAGGCCAGGGTCAGAATGTGGAATTCATAGCCGGTGACCGGCGGGTTCTCCAGCTTGCGGAGATTGCCGATCTCCGTGAGAATCTCGCAGACCTCGTTGTGCTGCGCGACAGCCTGACGCAGGGCGTCGTCAGAGGTGTCGATGCCATAGCGCTCCGCAAGCACGTTCAGAATGTGCAGGCGCATCTGGATGACCATGTGCTCCACCGTGTAGTCGACGACCTTATAGGGAATGTCGCAATGGGCAACGAAGAACTTTTCCTTCGTGTTGCATTTGAGCATCTCGATGTGCTCATAGCAGCGGTTCATGGCGCCGCAGGCGTCCACGCCCGCGAGGCCGTCCAGGAACTGGTAGCCGCCCTCGATGGCGCGCTCCAGGAGGGAACGTGCGTATTCGCAGGTGTAGTTCGACATATAGTAGGTGGCAATGTCGATGGAGCCTGTCCTCGGCGCGCGCATGCGGACGGAGAAGCATCCCGGCAAATTGAGCAGTACCTCAGGCATGTGGTAGCAGGTATAGCCGATGGCCAGATTTCCTTCCGCCTGCGCCTGCTGTACCAGCTCGTTGTCGGCGTTCTCGAGAAGATCTTCAAAATAGATCAGATATTTGAGATCCTTCAAATGGTACACCTCTCTTTTCGTTACAGATTTTTGGGCTTATAGAATATCTATGTTACGGAGTGCGGAGCGCACGCCAGTAAGCACGTTGGAATCCGGCGGCAGGTCGAAGACGCTGCGGCCCTCGATGTCGTTGGCGGCATGGTTGTCGTCCGGGCCGATGGCGGCGAGCAGCTTCATGCCTGCCACCTCGTCAAAATTGATCAGCTCCGGATGGGTCACCCGGTTCAGGATGACGCCGGCCCTGTCATACATGACCAGCTCGTCGGCGACGTTCTTGATGGTCCCGATGACCTGCAGGCCCTTTTTGCTCTGGTCGGAGACAAAGAGCAGGTGGGTGACCTTCTCCATGACCCGGCGGTTGATCTGCTCGATGCCCGCCTCGCCGTCGATGACCACATAGTCGAAATCGTCCACCAGCATGCTGATGACCTGACGGAGATAGGTGTTGACCGCGCAGTAGCATCCGGCGGCCTCCGGCCGGCCGATGGCGAGAAAGGCAAAGCCGCGCTGCTCCTGCATGGCCTCAAAGAGGCGGAAGCGGGCCTCCGCCAGAATGTCCTGGGTGTCCCGCAGCTTGCCCGTGACGTCGCTGGCGACCCGTTTGCGGATGTCGTCCAGCGTCTCCGTGACCTCCACGCCCAGGGCAGTGGAGAGGCCCACGGCGGGATCTGCGTCGATGGCCAGGATCCGCGCCTCGGGAAACGCTTCGGTCAGAAGCCGCAGCGCCGCGGCGGAGATAGAGGTCTTGCCGACGCCGCCCTTGCCGGTGACGGCCAAAACCTTTGTTTTATGTTCCATATTCCAGCACCTTCTTGCATATGCGGCAAAATATAATCTTACTGATACAATGCTACCATATTTATGCGAAATTTACAAGCACGATCTGACGAAAGCGGAATGTTTTGTAAAAAGCATGGCACTTTCTGTTGAATACTCACAAAAAATATGATAAAATAAATTTGTCCGTATAAAAATGAAAAAATGGACGGCAAAAGTTCAAAATTTGGATAAAAAAGGGATAGGAAAGTGAGGAAGTACCATTGAAAAAAGACGAACTGATCCAACGCCTGGTCGACAGCTACGGAAACTGGTTCCTCAGGGAGGACTACGAAAACAAGCCCGGCGGCACCGGACGTATGACGCAGGAGCTGTATCCCTATGAGAAGCTGTTCTCTCCCATTCAGATCAACCGCCTGACGGTGAAAAACCGGCTGGTCATGGCGCCCATGGGCAACTGCCAGATGGCGGAGGAGTCCGGCCGGCCCAACGACAAGATGCTCCAGTATTTCTTTGCCCGGGCGGAGGGCGGCTGCGGCCTTTTGACAACCGGTCTGATCCCCATCAGCCATGGCGTGGACGCCTCCGTGACAGAGAAGGGCAACTATTCTTACTTCCCAAGAATCGACGGCACCCGGACCAACTTTATGGGCTGGCGCGACCTGGCCCAGGGCGTCCATGCCCGCGGCAGCCGCATCTTTATCCAGTTGACGCCCGGCCTTGGCCGCGTCGGCAATCCTCAGTGCCTTCTGACCAAGCTCCAGATGCCGGTCTCCGCCTCCTGGAATCCCAACTTCTATCTGCCCGGCGTGCCCTGCCGCCCGCTGACCGATCTGGAGTGCGACAAAATCATCCGGAACGCCGGACAGGCGGCGGTTGACGCCAAGACCATGGGCATCGACGGCGTCTACCTGCATGGCCATGAGGGCTATCTGCTGGACCAGTTGACCAGCCCCGCCTTCAATCACCGCAAGCTGGGCAAATATGCCGACTGGCAGCGCTTTGGCATCGATCTCATCAAGCAGATTCGCAAGAGAGTCGGCCCCTTCTATCCCATTATGTACCGGATCGACCTGAGCCTGGCGCTCAACGAGACCTACGGCGAGCGCATGAACGAGGTCAAATCGCTCAAGGGCTTCCAGAATGGCCGCTCCGTCCAGGACACGCTGGACTATATGGAAAACCTCGTCAAGGCCGGCGTCGACATGTTCGATGTGGACCTCGGCTGCTATGACAACTGGTGGCTGCCCCATCCGCCTGCGGGTATGCCGGCCGGCTGCTTCCTGGATGTCTCCAAGGTCGCCAAGGAGTACTTCGCGGCCCGCGGCGTCAAGTCCAATATCGGCGTCGAGGTGCCCATTGTCGCCGTCGGCAAGCTGGGCTACCCCGATCTGGCGGAGCAGGCGCTCCGCGACGGCAAGTGCGATATGATTATGCTGGGCCGCCCGCTGCTGGCCGACCCCGACTGGTGCAACAAGGCCTACGCGGGCCGGGTCTCCGAGATTCGCCCCTGCATCGGCTGTCAGGAGGGCTGCGTCAACGAGTTCGTCGAGGGCGGCCATCCGCAGTGTGCCGTCAACGGACGGACCGGCTTTGAAGAGCTCTATCCCAAGGACTTCCCGAAGGCGGAGAAAGCAAAGAAGATCGGCGTGGTCGGCGGCGGCTGCGCGGGCATGAACTTTGCGCTGCTGGCCGCGCAGAAGGGCCACAGGGTTGAAATTTTGGAAAAGGCGCCGGTCCTCGGCGGCAAGCTGAATCCAGCCGGCGCGCCGGTGGTCAAATTTGACCTTGACAACTATAATACATGGCTGAAGGCACAGATTGCCAGGACGCCGAACATCGAGGTCCGGCTGAATACGACCGTGACCAACGACTACCTGAAGGAGCAGGGCTACGACGCCGTCGTGTTCTGCAACGGTACCCGGGAGGGCGTGCCGCCCATCAAGGGCATCGATCAGGTCAAATATGTCCAGGCCACCGAGCTCCTGGTAAAGCCGGAGCTGCTGGGCGATGCGAAGAAAGTCGTCATTGTCGGCGGCGGCGCGGTCGGCGTGGAGACCGCCTACTTCCTCAGCTATGAGAAGGGCTGTAAGGTCCAGGTCGTCGAGATGCTGGAGCACTTCATCGAGGGCGCCTGCACCGCGAACCGCGGCCATCTGATTCATTATTTGGAGAAGAACGGCGGCGAGCTGATCAACTGCGCGAAGGTCGTCTCCTTCGGCCCGAACATGGTCCGAATCTCCCGCAACATCTCCGCGGGCGTTCCCGACCCCTATAACACCTGGGAGCCCATCATTCCCAAGAACATTGAAAATCCGCTGGCAAAGAAGCTCGGCGACGAGACCTATGTGGAAGAGCTGAGCTGCGACCTGGTCGTATTGGCCATGGGCGGCCGCGCGGATGACCGCAGCTTCCTGTCTGCCCAGCAGGCCAACGTGGCGCCGGAGGTCTATAACATTGGCGACTCCTTCAACGCCGGCCGTGTCCTCGAGGCAAACCGGGCTGCCTACAACCTCGCAAAGAAAATCTGACAAGTTTTCATTCGGATGTAAGACCCGGCGCAGCAGCCGGGTCTTACCGGTATTCAGGAGGAATGGATATGATTCAAGCAATCGTATACCGGTCCGGGACCGGCTACACAAAGAAATATGCCAACCTGCTTGCGGAGATGACCGGTCTCCCGGCCTATGACCTCGCCGGCGGCGAACTGCCGGAGCAGGGCGCGGAGGTGATCTATCTGGGATGGATCATGGCGGAGCGCGTCATGGGGCTGGAGGACGCCAGAAAGCGGTTCGGGACGCCCTGCGTCTGCGCCGTGGGCATGGGCCCTGGAAGCGCGGCGCTGGTGATCCGGATTCGCCGGAAAAACAAGATTCTTGGCGAGGACAAGGCGTTTTATCTCCAGGGCGGCTTTGACCTGCAGCGGCTGAAGGGCCCGTTCAGGCTGATTATGGCGGTCAAGGTGCGGGAGATCGCCGCCCGGCTGGAAAAGAAGCCGAAGCGCACGGCGGAGGAAGAGGCGACGCTGATGATGACCAAGGGGCCGTATAGCTGTGTCTGCCCGGAAAATCTGCGGGATGTTATGGAGTGGTATCGGAAGCAGGGATAGCAATTGCGGCGCAGCGCCGCGTTTGTGAAATAGAGAGAAAGGTGGGATTGTACGAAAGATGAGAGATTTAAAGCATTTAATCAAGTTCGAAAATCTGTTGCTGGAGGCAAACAACGCGCTGGTGCGGCAGGCCAGAGAGGAGGGTAAGCTGGCCCTGGGCTACACCTGCTACTTTATGCCGGAGGTGCTGCTGGACCTGCCGGGCTGCTTCTCCGTGCGGCTGCGGGCGCCCCGCAGTACCTCGCCGGACATGGCGACCTATTACATGAGCAGCCGGACCTGTCTCTATGGCCGCTGTCTGCTGGAGCGGGCGCTGGAGGGCGGCTTCAATTTCCTGGATGCGCAGCTCGCCACGGAAACCTGTACCGTGACCTGCCGCTTCCAGGAGCATCTGCAGATGATGAATATCATCCAGAACCCGAAGTTCTTCTGCGAATTTATCGACGTCCCCTTTAAGAAGACGCCGAACTCCTACGAGCACTACCGCAGGCAGCTACAGGCCCATGTGCTCGACAAGCTGCATGAGCACTACGGCGTGGACGTCTCGGACGACGCCATCCGCGCGGCCATCGCGCAGCACAACGAGGTCTGCCGTCTGGTGACGGCCATCGGGGAGTACCGGAAGCTGGACCGGCCGACCATCACGGGCTTTGAATTCCAGCTCATCCAACTGGTGACGCTCTGCTGCCCCAAATATCTGATTATCGACGACCTCCGGGAGACGCTGGAGGAGCTGAAGACCAGAGAGCCGGACGACAGACCCGGCTATCGCTGCAAGGTGGTCATGGCCGGCTCGGAGAATGACGATCCCTATTTTACCAAGCTGGTGGAGGACTGCGGCGCGCTGGTGGTGGCGGACCGCCACTGCTATGGTTCGCTGCCCGGCCGGGAGGAGATCGAGATCCGCGAGGGCGAGACGCCGCTGGCGGCCGTCGCCCGTCACTATCTGGACACCGGCATGTGTCCCCGCTTTATGGAGCAGGACGTCATGCGCAGCCGGAAGCAATACCTGGCGGACCTGGTCAGAGAGTACAAGGCGGACGGCGTGATTCTGGAGCAGATGAAATTCTGCGAGTATTGGAGCTACGAGCGGGTGATTGACACGCTGGTCCTGCCCCGGGACTATGGAATTCCGGTCTGCTCCATTGAAAAGGAGTATGTCAACGGCTCATCCGGTCAGCTCCGCACCCGGTTCCAGGCCTTTGTCGAGAGCATTGAGATCAAAAAGATTCAGGGAGGTGTGCGCGGATGAAAAAGCTGAAGGCGAAGCTGCAGGCGCTGAAAAAGGTCGACTACAAGAAGGCGGCCAGAGACTTCTGGTACGGAAAGCCCCATGAGGAGCGCCGTCTGGGCGATCTCTACGAGGACAAGACCGGCCTTTACAAGCACCGCGAGTGGCGCGGCGTCAAGGATACCCTCTACTATTTCAACAACATCTGGCTCTACAACTACGCCCATATGGTGACGGACGTGGTGAAGGGCGGCGACCCGGTGGCCTTCCTGAAGGGAACGCTGCGCTATCGCTGGATGGGACAGACCTATCTGACGGTGATGCACTGGTATGACCGCGGCATGGAGGGCATGCGCGGCGAGGCGCTGCGGGCCACGGCGTGGCACTATCGCGCCATGACCAGCGAGACCATCCGGCAGTTTACGCGGATGTTCGCGGCGGACAGCAAGCTCCACGGCGGCAAGAAGAATGCGCTGTGGTACAAGACGCTGGCCCACGACGAGACCGTCAGCGGCTGCATCTTCTATCCCTGGCGGGACGTCATCGACGATGTGCCGCTGCAGATGGTTCCCTATTTTGTCTCCGTCCATGTCAACTCCGACACGGTCCTCCACTATATCGACGCCGTGCAGTCCATCGGTCTGCCCGCGGACCCCTGTCCGATGTGCCAGGCGGAGGCTGGTATCTTTGTCCTGGACGACTACCCGGACTACAGCCCTCTGATGGTCACGACCAACGAGGCCTGCGACGGCTCTGTCGCCACCTCGATTTTGCAGGACTGGTTCATGAACAAGCCGCTCTTTGCCATGCCCCAGCCCATGCGCTTCGACGATCCTCTGGTGCAGGAGCATTGCCAGCGGGAGATTGAGGAATGCTGGCGGTTTATTGAAAAGCACACCGGCATCCCCTTTGACTGGAATCAGTATGTCAAATATGCAGAGCGCTATAACCAACTGACCGCCTTCGAGCGGGAAAAATGGGATGTGGCGGCCAATTCGCCCTATTACCCGATCAGCGGCGTGGCCCAGGCGCTCTACCGCATCTACTATTCCCAGGATGGCGACCGCCAGATCTGGCACGATACCGACAAGAAGGTCCGCAGGATCATGGAGAAGTGCGTCCGGGAGAAGATCGAAACCTTCCCCAAGACCCGCCACCGCGCCATTGCCTGGTCCTGCGCGCCGCTGTACTATTCCCACTGGTGCACCTGGGCCTATAACTGCTGGGGCATCAACTGCGTCATCAATATGGACTCGCTGATGTTCGACCAGGACCTCCGGACGGATACCTACGAGCACGCCATTGAAGACCTGGCCTGGTTCAATGAAAAAGCGCCGATGCGTGCGATGGCCGTCGGCGGTCACGATCATATTTTCCAGCTCTGGGACTACATGGAGCGGTTCCACTGCGACATGGTCGTCATGTACGACCAGCTCCAGTGCAAGGGTATGCAGGGCATCCATGGCATGTTTGAGGACGAGTTCCGCAAGCGCAACATCCATGCGATTTGGGTTCCCCATGCGCTGCCGGACAAGCGGACGGTCTCCCGCGGAGAAATTCGCCGGATCATCAGCGACTATATGACCACGGTCATGCACGAGGAGCCGCTGGACCCGTCGCTGGTCGACTTCGACGATTCCATGAGCTGGTAAGGAGGAAGCGATGATGAAAAAAATTCTGCGCCTGGCCGGGAAACTCGCGGCCATTGCCGCCGCGGTCTACGGCGTGCTGTTTGCCGTGTTCTATTTTGACTTGGATGGAAAATTCCTCTATCATGTCTGGATTCCCTTCGTCAACAGGCGCTATGAGAAGCTGGAGCGGAAGGACGTCACCAAGACCCCATATGGGATGACCGTGGAAAAGGCAGAATAACCGAAAAAAGCGTGCTGCAAGCCTTGCAGCACGTTTTTTCGGTTATAGAGCCAGATAGAGCAGCATGTCGGCGGCGATGGCGGCGACGACGCAGACCATGACCGGCAGCTTTCTCCAGGCCAGCAGAGCGGCGATTCCGCCGCCGACGATTCCAACCCAGGGATGGGCGCCGTCCACGGAGAGAATGCCGGGAAAAATCAGGGCGGCCATGGCCGTATAGGGAATCAGCTTCAGAAATTTTTCCAGCTTGGGGGAAAACCGCAGCTTGTCCACCAGAACCGCCGGAATGGCGCGGGGAAGATAGGTCACGGCGGTCATGCCGAGCAGGAGCAGCAAAATCTCACGATGCATCGGCCGGTTCCTCCTCTTTGAGATCTACAAAGTTTACCCCGATGGCCGCGCAGACCAGCGTGGATGCGATCAGAGCCCAGCTTGCGTCCATCCATTGGTTCAGCGCCCAGTTGACGGCGGCTGTGAGGAGGACCAGAAGTGCGAGCCGAAGATTCTTTGTCAGGTTCGGGACCAGAAGGCCGAGAAACATGGCGTAGAGGGAAATACCCAGACTGGCGGTCAGAATGTCCGGCAAGAATTGGGAGGCGACAACGCCGATGGCGGAGCCGGCCAACCAGGAGCCATAGGAGACCGTGACGACGCCGAGAAAGAAGAGCAGGGAGCAGCGCTCCGGCCTCTCGGTTGTAAAGATGGCAAAGGTCTCGTCGGTGACGCCGAAGGCGGCCAGCAGCTTTGGGCCGGTTTTGACGTCCCGCATGCGGTTCATCACGCAGGTGCTCATGATGAGATGGCGCAGGTTGAGGATAAACGTGGCCAAAATGATGGCGATGGTGCCAGCGCCCTGGCCGTACATGCCCACGGCCATCATCTGGCTTGCGCCGGCAAACACCGTGAGGGACATCAGGACGGTTTCCCAGCCGGTAAAGCCCGCCTGCCGGGCCATGATGGCATAGGCAATGCCGACGGGGATAAAGCCGAGAATCACCGGCAGCGCCGTGCGGACGCCGGAGAGAAATTGCTGAATACGCCGGGTGTTGGACATATGGATTGCCTCCCATGGAGAGAATTGCGGCGCTGCAAGGAGCGGCTCAGGCCGCACAGACGCAAGCTATCATAGCATGCCTGGAAAGAAAATGCAATGTGCGATAGCGCGCGTGTCTCTTCCGGGAGACACGCGCGGCCTGAGATAGTTTAGCGCTCGTCGGGATAGAGCGGATGGGCGCTGGTCATTGCCATGACGCGGCGTGCAACGTGTTCCTGACTTGCTTCGGCGTCCGTGGCAATTTCATAGATACACCGGGCAATCTCCTCCATCTCCTCCGGGTGGAAGCCCCGGGTTGTGATGGCGGCCGTGCCGATGCGGATACCGCTGGTGACGCTGGCCTTGGCGGGGTCGCCGGGGACAGCGTTTTTGTTGACGGTGATGTGGACGGCGTCCAGCTTTTCCTGCAGCTCCCTGCCGCTGATGCCGAGGCTGCGCAGGTCGGCCAGCATCAGATGGTTGTCCGTGCCGCCGGAGACCAGAGGAATCCCCAGACTTTGCAGGGCGGACGCCAGCGCGGCGGCATTTTGGACAACGCCCGCCGCATAGGCGGAAAATGTGGGCGACATGGCTTCCTTTAAACAGATGGCCTTCGCGGCGATGACGTGCATCAGCGGGCCGCCCTGGGTGCCGGGGAAAACGGCGCTGTTCAGCTTTTTGGCGAATTCCTCCTTCGCCAGGATCAGGCCGCCGCGGGGGCCGCGGAGGGTTTTGTGGGTGGTGGTGGTGACGACGTCGGCATAGGGCACCGGATTTTGGTGCTGTCCGCCGGCCACCAGGCCGGCGATGTGGGCCATATCCACCATCAGCAGCGCGCCGTTCCGGTGGGCAATTTCGGAAAAGGCAGCGAAGTCGATTGCCCGGGGATAGGCGGAGGCTCCGGCCACCAGAAGCCTGGGGCGGAACTGTTTTACAAGGTCCTCGATTTGGTTATAATCGATTCGTCCGGTCTCCGGATCCACGCCGTAGGAGACGCTCCGGTAAATTTTGCCGGAGAGATTGACCGCTGCGCCGTGGGTCAGATGGCCGCCGTTTTGCAGGTCCATGCCCATCAACGTATCGCCGGGCTGGAGCAGGGCGGAATAGACCTCCAGATTGGCCTGCGCGCCGGAATGGGGCTGGACATTGGCATACTCTGCGCCAAAGAGCGTCCTGGCCCGCTGTATGGCGATTTGTTCGATGCCGTCCACATATTGGCAGCCGCCGTAGTAGCGGTGTCCGGGATAGCCCTCGGCGTATTTGTTGGTCAGGACGGAGCCCATGGCGGTGACGACCGCCGGGGAGGCGATGTTTTCCGAGGCAATCAGCTCGAGATTTTGATCCTGGCGGTTGAACTCCTGCTTCATCAGGGCGGCAATTTCGGGGTCGAAGCCCTCCAGATAGTCCATCGTCTTTTTCAGCGTGCTTTGCATCATGAAGTCCTCTCTTTTCTATAAAAAAATGAACAAACCGTTCTCTGGTTTGCTCATTGTGCGCATTCGTCGAGGAATTCATTCCTGCTGCGTACTCTGTCCTTTTGCCTGAGAGATTCGGCGTTCGCCTTGCACCTTCGGCACTCAACTCAATGAGATTCTCCAGAGACTCCTAACTTTCCCTGTTCGCGGCAGCGTCCAGAAAAAGATCGTCGGATTGCTATATGAAACTGTTTTTATTATAGCGTGAGAATCGGCAATGTCAACAGGAAAATTTGCTTATTTTTGTCTAAAATGGCAGTAGGACGCAAAAAGTTTACATTTTTCTCCCAGGTTTTCCCTTCACAAAGGAGATGAATTGTGGTATGTTAATAAAACCTTAAGACTTCTGGCAGATTCGTTTGGGGAGGCAGCTATGCTCAAATATTGCTTGATCGCCATCGGCGCCTATTTGCTTGGCTCGATCAATTCCTCCGTTTTAATTTCGAAGGGGATATACCGCATCGATGTCCGCACGAGGGGCAGCGGCAATGCCGGGGCCACCAATGTGGCGCGGGTGTTCGGTATGGCCTCCGGGCTGCTGACGCTTGGGTGCGACGCGTTGAAAACCGTGACCGCAACGCTGCTTGGCAGCCACTTTGGCGGTGAAATTGGACTGGCTGTCGCCGGCGCGGCCTGTGTGATTGGACATTGCTGGCCCCTCTTTTTCCATTTTAAGGGCGGGAAAGGCGTCACGGTCGGCGCAGTCGTTGCGCTGATGATCGACTGGCGGGTGTTTCTCTCTCTGGCGGTTGCATTTTTTGCCGTCTTTCTGGTGAGCCGGATCGTCTCTCTCTGTTCGATCACCGTGGCCTTTTTTCTGCCGGGCGCATGTCTGCTGTTTGGAATTTCGCAGGCGAAGCTGCTGCTGGCCGTGTTTGTGGCGGTTTTGGTTATTTTCCAGCATCGAAGCAACATTGTCCGCCTGCTGCACGGCCAGGAGAAGAAGTTCTCGCCAAAGCCGAAAAGTGAATGAATGAGAAACCCGCCCCTGACCATGGTCAGGGGCGGATATGTTTATGCGCTTAGTCGTCTTCGACGCCCATTGCCTGGTTGACAATGCCGCAGGCAATGCCGCACACCGGGAAGATGATCCAGCCGGGGTGCCACAGATTCCAGACGAAGCCGATAATCAGATAGATCATTGCCGCAGTGGACATGATGGCGCCGCAGATGTTGGAGGCCTTGCGGGCCTGCTTGCCCTCCTGTGTGGTCGGATGCCAGTCGTGTTCGCGGTTGTAGCGCGAAATGTTGTATTTTTCGCTCTGAATGCCGGCGTAGATGTAGATCGGGACCGCCAGCGTGACCATTAGCAGCAGAAACGCCGAGCCGAGCGCCTCGGTAGGCCCAGCCGGGAGGAAGGCCGCCAGACTTGGGATCGTGTAAAAGGCCACCAGTACCGTCACGCCGATCAGGATC
>Ga0129308_1001358_pt1 | contig 25901 bp, 22 predicted proteins | sample L827metagenome_FD_94440 | JGI IMG/M metagenome (GOLD analysis project Ga0129308, IMG submission 94440) | Ring-tailed lemur group fecal microbial communities from Wisconsin, USA - L827 metagenome | ecosystem: Host-associated > Mammals > Digestive system > Large intestine > Fecal | place: USA...
TGTCAATACCTTTTTTCAAAGTTTTTTGACTTTTTTTCGACTCTTTTAAAGCGCAGCTTTCCGCTCCCCTTTCAGGTCAGCTTGTTTATTATATCACTTCTAATTCTTTTTGTCAAGGGGTTTTGAAAAATTTATTTTATTTGTGCAATATGCAATATTTTAGCGTTATTTTTTATAAGATATAGTCCAAAAGCACTAACACCATACTCTGACGTTCCCAGATAAAACAGAAAAACTGTCCGCCGTACGCTTCCATTATAATTAATATCTCTTAACGTGCGGTTTGTTATCCAAGCAGAAGCACAGGCGCGGTGCCTACATAGTAACCCTCTGAGTTTATGCCGGCGGTCCGACCGTCCCAGCCGTAAACATCACTGCTCCAGCCATTTCCGCCGAATGTCTGCATGATTATCGGAACGCTCGTTTCCTCAGTCAGATATACGGCGCAGCATTCTCCCCCGACGAGATAAAATCCGATATATCCTGTTTCAATCTCCGGAAAAGCATTTGCAAGCTGACTTGCAAGCAGATCCTCCGCGTTTGTATAGCTCGGAGCCGGCTGTCCGGACTGTGCAGAACCGCTGCCCGACCAGGTTATATTTGCCCCATGGACAAAAACTGTCGGATCAGCTATTGTCAGCGTCCACACGCCGTTCGCTATCCCGATATAGCCCTCCGTAAACTGCGCCCGCGACTTGAACATTCCATAGTTATCAGCGTTCGCTTCGGTCAGGAACATATTTATAGACTTGCGCACACTGCTCGCGGTGCTGTTGATTGAAGTTATCCGCGACGATGTAACATATCCGAGCATGGTCGGAATAAGTATCGCGGCAAGAATGCCGATTATTGCAATAACAACGATGAGTTCGACAAGCGTGAAGCCCGCCTTCTTGATTACTTGTTTCATAGCTTCTCCCAATATACATAAGATATTTCAAATCCCCCGTTATGGATCCATGACGGGGGACGCGTTTTAAACGGTAAACATATTTTCCCCGGGGTCGCAGAACGCCGCAGGGTAAGCACAGCTGTAATATCCTCCGTTAATGCAGTTGTCGGTAAATAAAAGAGATGCGTTTCCGTCAACTAGGTCGTCCCAGCCGCAGTCTGTCCAGTAAGCCGCATGAACGCGGAAATCTCTGTCAATAATTGCATAATATGTACATTCATATCCGGACGAAGCGATATATGAACTTACATCTATTTCAAATTTTGACATAAAATCCTTGAATGCGTCGGAATAAGTCGCGGCGCCGTCGATAGCGGAACGGGGAGCTTCATCGCCCGCGGCATACTGTCCGGTTGTTTTGTAGAGAATCATACCCGTTTCCGAAACAGATCCGCCGGCAGTAACCTCCGCATACAATATTATATAAGGAAACGAGGTTGCAGAAAGGCTTGCGAACGTAAGACTGTCCGGGTCTTCCACAAGCTTCTGTCGGCTTACGAAATCCTGCGTTTTATAAAAAAACTCCTTTGCAAAGCCCTTGCCCTGTGTATCCTTGTTGCTGGCAAGAAGATTCGGGAGGACCATCGCAAGCAGGACGCCGATAATGGCAATAACAATAATAAGCTCCACCATAGTGAAACCCTTGCGGTTTTTCAGCTTTCGGATTGTGTTCATATTCTTTATTCCTTTCCTCAGCATTATAAAGCTCTTGTTTTTGCACTGCGCACGGCAATGCAAGAAAAAAAGCTTTATAATCACTAATTTCCCCGACGGTTTCCCGTCGGGGAAAAGTGGTTATTTGCCTTACTGGCCCTATGCTAAAAAGATTAGCCGAGAGCTACGATAGGAGCAGTACCTACGATAAGACCGGAAGAAGATACGCCTGCTGTGGAGTTATCCCAAGCGAATACTACCGCACCAGCTGCGTTCTGAGTCCAACCGCCGCCTACACCAGCAGCACCATTAGTAATGTTCGGGCAGTCAGTACCCTGTGTTAATGCTGTGGAAGTATCAGCTGTGTAAGCTACTGCTAAAGTCTTGCCGCCTTCAACGTAAGCAATAAGAGAAGCTGTGTCAACCTCAGGGAAGAGGTCAGCAAGTTCAATTGCGAGGAGGGAAGCAGGGTTAGTAACACCAACCTTAGTTGCTGCAGCAGCACCTGTACCACCTGTAGCCCATGTCATACCATTGCCGTTTCTGAATGCGCCAGTGTTAGTCATATTAACTGTCCATGTACCACCGGTAACAGTGATAGAAAGAACATCATTGTTATTAACACCCTTGAGCATACCATAACCTGCTGTATCAGCATTGGTAAGGAATGTGTCGATGTTGTTCTTGATCGACGCTGCGGTAGAGTTAACGGATGTAACTCTGGAGCTTGTTACGTAGCCTAACATGGTAGGTACGAGGATTGCGGCTAAAACACCGATGATCGCAATAACTACGATTAACTCAACGAGTGTAAAGCCCTTTTTAGCCTTGAGCTTCTGGAAAAACTTAATCATTGGTTTTTTCCTCCTTAAAAAATTTTGTTATGTATAATCCCTCGGGATTATATCCTTGTTCAGCTCCGGATTGTAACTAAAGTGTAACCTTTAGTTCATTTCCTTTGCTGTAATTACAGTATATCGTATTTTTGGATTTTTTGCAATAGTTTTTTTGAAAAAACTGCCCAAATTTGTTATTTTTATTCAAGATTTACAAAGTTCCTGTTTAAACTTGTATAATTTATCGCTTGCATAGTTACAAAGTTGTGCAAATTTGAAATAAAAATGTAAAATCGGGCTGAAATCACGTCTGAAATACAGGAAAGTGTAACTCGCTGCGCATAAGCAAAGGCTAACCGCACGTAAAGCGGGAATGCTCGCCGCGCAGGCTAAACCGAACGGCAAAAGCAGCAAACTTAACGCACGGGCAAGCGAGAGCCTGCTCCCGGACCGCCTTGAAAAAAGCGGTCAGCGGCTTAACGCGGCGCCTTCGCGCATACAATAATATTGCAGACATTCAAAAGCAGAAAATATACTTGACTTTTCGTGAAAGCTATGTTATAATCGCTTTATCTTAAGGGAGTAGATGGCGCATAACGCGTGACAAGTCGACACACCGACGGGGTTCCGTCCGGCTTGTTTTAAATTTCGAGACTTGAGTACAGAATGCTGTACCCGGTCTTTTTTTATCGGGTACGGCAGTATCCGATTTTTTTATTTTAAATTTTTGTAAAGCAGAAAGGAATGTAACACATGGGAATTTTAGAGCTTTTTCTGATTGCGGCAGGCTTATCAATGGACGCGTTTGCGGTTTCCGTCTGTAAGGGGCTTTCGGTGCAGAAGCCGAAAGCCGGTCATTATCTTATCGTCGGTCTGTGGTTCGGCGGATTTCAGGCGCTTATGCCTACGCTCGGCTATCTGCTCGGCTCGACCTTTGAGCAGTACATAACATCGTTCGACCACTGGATCGCGTTTGTTCTACTTGCTTTTATCGGCGGGAACATGATACGCGAAAGCATGTCAAAAGGCGAGGAAAAAACCGACGCGGATTTCGGCTTTAGGTCAATGCTGCCGCTTGCGGTTGCAACAAGCATAGACGCGCTTGCCGTAGGAGTAACGTTCGCTCTGCTGCCAGAAGTGAACATCTTCGCGGCAGTCGGCTTTATCGGCGCCGCAACCTTTATTTTTTCGGCAGTCGGACTTAAAATCGGCAATATTTTCGGAACAAAGTACAAATCAAAGGCGGAGCTTGCGGGCGGCGTCATACTTATTTTAATGGGCGCGAAAATCCTTCTTGAGCATCTGGGCTTGATAAATTTCTGATTTTTCTGGACTGCGGCAGGTTCCCCTCCGCAGACCTTGAACATACAAAAAGGCTGTACAAGCGTTTTGCCTGTACAGCCTTGATTTTTAGCCCTGAGCCATCTTCTCGCGGTATTCGTCGAGAATTGCTTCGATCATACTGTATTTTTCCTCACGCAGCTGCGTATAGGAAACATTTGCGAAAATCGGTCCGTCCATAAGAGACTGGTCGCCCATACCTTCAAAATAGTTGGACATATCCTTGTTGAAGCCCTTGCAGTTATCAAAAAGGAAGGAGAACTTCTCTCTCGAAGGAGTTGTGAGGTCCATAAGCACTTCATACTGTTCATCGGAATAATAAGCGTTGAACTTGACTTTTCTTGCCGCTCCGCATTCGGGACAGGTAGTAAGGTCCTCGGTTTCATGCTCAACAAAGCTGTACTTGCATTCAGGGCATTTAGGATAGTACTTTGTGGAGGAGTCTGTCGCGTCCGCCTTTGCTTTCGCAACATTTTCTTCATCGGTAACCTCAATACGATTGAGGGTAATCCAGTCTATAGCGCCCTTTACGTTCTTTGCGCCCGCAGGAACCATATATCCGAAGGAGTCATATGCCTGATAATACTTATCGGAGGATGGATCTCTGGGGAACGGAACAAACGCCATATCATATTCGATATTGTTCTTATAAAGGCTTGAGCAGGCTGCGCTGTACGCCCAGGTCGGCTCCATTCCGAGGAACAGCAGGTTGCCGTCAACAAACGCTGCGGACGGATCAACATATCCTTCGCCTGTAAGTCCCTCGCGGCAGAGACCTTCAACAAATTCCATCGCACGCTGAACATTTTCGTTCTTGAGGTTGTTGACGATCTGCGTATCCTGAACGTCGATAAGCTTTGTTCCGGTCGTGGAAACGAAGCTCATTGCGCTTACGCCTGTATAGCCTATATGGTTAGGATCTGCGTTGCACCACTGCATGCAAATATCGCGGAACGCGTCCCACGTCCATTCGCCGCTGTGATAAAGCTCCATGGGATCCTGAAGTCCGTATTCCTGAAGCGAAAGACGGTTATAGTTGATTGCAAAGTTGGAGGTTACCTTATAGGGTATGTAATAGTGCTTTCCGTTGTACTTGAACTGCTCCGCAATATCCTTCATGCCCGACCACAGCTCGCTGTCAAGATCAATGTATGTGTCAAGAGGCGTATACATATTTCTGGACATTCCGTGTGGGAACGACATCCACTCGTATCTTACAATATCGGGAGACGAGTCGGACGCTACGAGCGTACCGAGACGTTCGAAATATTCAGCGCCGCTTCCGCACTGTTCAAGCTCAATGGAGCCGCCGTATCTTGTTTCAAAAAGATCAACAAGCTCGGCGTCCTGCGTTACAAGATCATAATATATTAAAACTCTGATTTGACCTGTTTCCTGATTTTCGTCAATATCAACAACCTCTGCCTCGTCCATAATCACGTCAGCCGCGCTTGGCCCGGAAGTTGTGGTCGTTGTCGCTTCGGTCGTTGTATCGCCGCCGCGTCCGCTCGAACCGCCGTTACAGCCGGCAGCGCTGAGCACCGTTGCCGCGGCAAGAAGTCCCGCCGCGATTTTCTTCATTTTCATAAAAACTCCTTTCTTTTCCGACATGTCGGAAAACCCACGCAGTGCGTGAATACGTTTACATAAGCTATAATTTAATTTTATCAAGATGTAAACGATTAGTCAATAGGCAATACGCTAATAAACTGAAACCTTTTTTGTACATTTTAAACAAAACGGGCTTTTATACGCGCGCATAACACAAAGCGGAAAAATCGAAAACTTCTAATGGACTGCTTTGCAGAAAGCCGCTGCCGCAGCGTTAATGTATAACGACTGTACAGGAAATGCATTATATATAAGGTAAGGATTTTGGCGGAGATTTTGAAATTTTTAAATTTTTTTCAAAAAAGGTATTGACAATTATGAAAAAAAGTGATACATTATGTTTAGCACTCAAAGAGAAAGAGTGCTAACACTCCGACAAACAGACTGCTAACACGAAAATCCGGCGGAGGGAGGTAATCGGAATGGAAAGCAGGGCGCTGAAGATACTTGAGCTTGTAGTTGACGAATATATCCGAACAGGCGAACCTATCGGCTCAAAGGCAGTTCAGGAGCTGCTCGATATTCAGGTTTCATCGGCGACGATACGCAACGAAATGGCGTCGCTCGAACAACAGGGTTACCTTGAGCATCCTCATACCTCGGCGGGAAGAGTCCCGACCTACAAGGGGCTTCGTCTTTACATTGAGCGTCTTTCGGGACGTCATGAGCTTAACGAAGAAGAAAAAATCGTTATCGACAGTATGTTTGAGGGTTCGCCTCACCAGACAGACGAGGTGATCATTGAAAACGCTACAAGGGCGCTTGCGGAATTTACCAAATGCGCGATTGTTTCGACAAGCGACGCGAACCGCTTCTCCGTTATCACAAAGGTCGAGGTCATTCCGACGGGCAGAAGAATGTATGTCCTGTTGATGATAACGTCAGGGGGCAGCATCAGGAACCGCGTGTGCCGGCTGTCGTTTGACTTAACGCACGAGCAGATGGAATTTTTCCAGCAGTTTGCTGAAGAAAATCTCACAGGCGTCAGTCCCGAAAATGTTTCGGAGGACTTTTTCAAAAGCCTTTCGGCAGCGCTGGGAAGCTACGTCATGTCGCTGTCTCCGCTTTTAAAGGGCGTTGCGGATATGTCGGCTGAGATGATGAACGAAAAAGTCAGAATAGAGGGAGAAGAAAACCTCATAGCCTGCTCGGAGCTGAAGGGTGAAGAAATCGCAGTGGTTCTCAAGCAGCGCAACGAATTTTCACGCTTCCTCGACTCAACCTTTAACGGAATAAACGTTCTGTTCGGTCAGGAGGACGACACATTCGTCATATCTAATTCAAGCATGATAACAGGAACCTTTTCAAAGGATGGCGAACGGGCGGGAAGCATAGGCGTTATCGGACCGCTGAGGCTTGATTATAAAAAAATCATACCTTATATAGAATATTTTACAGACAAGGTTTCAAACCTGCTGTCGCAGGCCGATGAAACCGATGGAGCAACGCAGAAGGAGGAAACGGATTTTGAGCAAAAATAAGCACAAGGAAGAAGAACAGGAAGAACAGAAGCAGGATACTGTAAATCCGGAGGAACAAATAAAAGAAGAACCTGCTCAGAAGGAGGAATGCAAGCCCGACCCTAAAGATGAGGAAATCGCAAAGCTAAAGGATCAGCTGCTGAGAAATATGGCGGAGTACGACAATTACCGCAAGCGCACCGCAAAGGAGCGCACGGAGCTTACTCCCGATATTACAGCAAGAATCGTAACGGAGTTTCTTCCCGTTATGGATAATCTGGAGAGGGCGCTCCAGACGGAATGTACCGACGAAAACTACAAGGAAGGCGTAAAAATGATTTATGAGTCGTTTGTATCCGCGCTCGAAAGCCTTGGAGTTGAAAAGGTACCGACAGAGGATTTCGACCCGAGTATGCATCAGGCGGTGCAGCAGGTCGAAAGCGATGAGCTTGAAAGCGGAAAGATAGCTTCCGTATTCCAGAACGGCTATCGTTTAGGCACAAAGGTTCTGCGCTTCGCAATGGTAACCGTTGTAAGCTGAACCGGAGCTGAAATAAAAATTTAAGCAAAAATATTCTTTTATATATTAAAGGAGGCAATTATTATGGGAAAGATCATAGGCATTGACTTAGGAACAACAAACTCCTGCGTAGCCGTTATCGAAGGCGGCGAGCCGGTAGTTATCACAAACAGCGAAGGCAGCAGAACAACTCCTTCCGTTGTTGCATTCACAAAGGACGGCGAACGTCTTGTTGGTCAGCTCGCAAAGAATCAGGCGGTAACAAACCCCGATAAGACCATCATCTCTATCAAGCGTCACATGGGCAGCGATTATAAGGTTGACATTGACGGAAAGCATTACACACCTCAGGAAATTTCCGCAATGATCCTTACAAAGCTCAAGAACGAAGCTGAAAGCTACCTCGGCGAAAAGGTAAGCGACGCGGTTATCACAGTTCCCGCTTACTTCACCGACTCCCAGCGTCAGGCAACAAAGGACGCAGGTCAGATCGCGGGCTTAAAGGTTCACAGAATCATCAACGAGCCTACGGCAGCCGCGCTTGCATACGGCGTTGACAAGGAAAACGAGCAGAAAATCGTTGTATACGACCTCGGCGGCGGTACGTTCGACGTATCCGTGATTGAAATCGGCGACGGCGTTCAGGAGGTTCTCGCAACAGCAGGCAACAACCACCTCGGCGGCGACGACTTTGACCAGAGAGTTATCAACTACCTCGTAAGCGAGTTCAAGAGAACCGACGGCACAGACCTCTCCAACGATAAGTTCGCTATGCAGAGACTCAAGGACGAAGCTGAAAAGGCGAAGATCGCGCTTTCTAACTCCACTTCCGTAAACATCAATATTCCTTATATCACTGCTGACGCAGCAGGTCCGAAGCACATGAACACAACTCTTACAAGAGCTAAATTCAACGAGCTTACTTCAGACCTTGTTGAAGCTACAATGGGGCCGTTAAAGCAGGCTATCAGCGACAGCGGTCTTTCACTGAGCGAAATCGACAAGATCCTCCTCGTAGGCGGTTCGACCCGTATCCCCGCTGTTCAGGAAGCTGTTAAAAACTACATCGGCAAGGAGCCGTTCAAGGGTATTAACCCCGACGAATGCGTCGCTATCGGTGCGGCTATCCAGGGCGGCGTTCTGAATAAGGAAGTAACAGGTCTGCTCCTGCTCGACGTTGCTCCGCTTTCACTCGGTATAGAGACCGCGGGCGGCGTCTGCACAAGAATGATTGAGCGCAACACCACAATTCCTACAAAGAAGTCGCAGATATTCTCCACCTACAGCGATAACCAGCCCAGCGTTGACATCAATATCTTGCAGGGCGAACGTGAATTTGCTAAGGATAACAAGTCTATAGGCACCTTCCGTCTCGACGGTATTGCTCCCGCTCCTAGAGGAATCCCCCAGATCGAAGTTACCTTCGATATTGACGCAAACGGTATCGTAAACGTATCCGCTAAGGACCTCGGTACAGGCAAGGAACAGCACATCTCTATCACAGCTTCCACAAATATGAGCAAGGAAGATATTGATAAGGCTGTCAAGGAAGCGGAAGCTTATGCCGCCGAAGACGCAAAGCGCAAGGAAGAGGTTGATACGCGCAACGAAGCCGATCAGATGGTATATCAGATCGAAAAGTCGATGAATGAATTTGGCGATAAAGTCACCGACGCGGATAAGGCTGCTGTTAATCCGAAGCTTGAAGCGCTCAAGGAAGCTCTCAAGGGCAGCGACGTCGAAAAGATAAAGACCGCGAAGGACGAACTCCAGAAGGCGTTCTATGACATCGCAGGCAGAATTTATCAGGAGCAGGGCGCGGCTGCGCAGGCTGCCGACGTTCAGGGCGCGGGTACAAACTCGACTCAGGGCGGCTCCGACGACAATATCGTTGACGCGGATTATACCGACGCAAACTAAAATAGTATAGCGGTGCTACCGGTAAATCTGCCGGTAGCACATACCTATTTAAAATAAGGAAGAATTTTATGGCAGAAAAACGTGATTATTATGAGGTGCTCGGCATTTCAAAGAACGCGACCGAAGATGAAATAAAAAAAGCGTACCGTAAAATGGCGAAGCAGTATCACCCCGATCTGCACCCCGACGACCCTGAAGCTGCGGAGAAGTTCAAGGAAGTAAACGAGGCAAACGACGTTCTTTCCGACCCGCAGAAGCGCCAGCGCTATGACCAGTTCGGACACGCGGGCGTAGACCCGTCATACGGCGCGGGACAGGGCGCGGGCGGCTTCGGAGGCTTCGGAGGATTTTCAACAGGCGACGGTATCGACCTCGGAGATATATTCGATTCGTTTTTCGGCGGTGGAATGGGCGGCTCTCGAAGCGCTAATCCTAACGCGCCGAAAAGAGGAACGGATATTTCGATCAACCTCGACATTTCGTTCATGGAAGCCTGCAAGGGCGTAAAGCACGAAGTTGAGCTGAACCGTGCGGAGGTCTGCGACAGCTGTAACGGAAGCGGCGCAAAAGCCGGCACTACCGCCAAGACCTGCCCGGACTGTAAGGGTACAGGCACGGTTCGTTTCCAGCAGCGCACAATCCTCGGTTCAATGACTTCGACAAGACCTTGTTCAAAGTGCGGAGGAAAGGGAAAAATCATCGAAACTCCCTGCCCGACCTGCCGCGGCAACGGACGTGTACAGAAAAAGGCGCACATTACCATTAACGTTCCTGCGGGAATTGACGACGGACAGATTCTGCGCGTTGCGGGTGAAGGTCATATCGGCACGAACGGCGGTTCGAGGGGCGATTTGAATGTTCGCATAACCGTCCGCAAGGATCCGCTTTTTGAGCGCAGGGATTTTGATATCTGGACGGAAATTCCGATTACTTATGCACAGGCGGTTCTCGGCGCGGAGGTTACCGTTCCGACTATCGACGGCAATGTCAAGTACAATATTCCCGAAGGAACTCAGCCGGATACGGTATTCAGACTCCGCGGCAAGGGTATCCAGCGGCTTCAGCGTGACGGACGCGGCGACCAGATGGTCAAGGTGGTTCTTGAGGTTCCGAAAAACCTGACCAAAAAACAAAAGGACGCGCTCAACGAGTTCAGCAATCAGCTGTCAGAAAAAAATTATGAAAAACAGCGCGGATTCTTTGAAAAGCTGAAAAAATTCGGCGACGATTTATTTAAAAACTGATACAAAAAGGCAGACAGCTTAAATCAGCTGTCTGTCCTTTTTTTGTCGCCCATATTGTCAAGGGCATATTCACAGCACTGAACAACAAGCTGGTTAAAGGAAATATCGTGTTCTGCGGCAAGCCGTTCCAGCCTATCTATCAGACTGTCCGGCATTCTTATGGTTTTATTTGAGGATGATGGTTTTTTTATTTCAAACATATTTTTGCCCCCGAATTGTAATAAATCTTATAATTTAATCTTAACTTATATTATTACCGAATAATAGACTTAAAATTGCAAGTAAAAAATACTTGCAATTTGTAATATATTGTGTTATAATGTAAACACGCGAGATAATTCGCAAAAAATATCACATTATAAGGAGAGTCACTATGCAAACCATCACCTTTATGTCCTCGCTGCTTACCTTTTACATGAAAGGCGAAATCAGGCATGAACAGAAATTCATCAGGCTGAAGCTGCCTAATACTATCCTCGCCTTTATCCCTCTGGGTTCAAAAAAGGAGTCGATTCCGATTGAGCAAATTTCTTCGGTAAGCGTTGATTTTAAGCTTCATCTCAGGAATTTTCTCGCAGGCGTTCTTCTGGCTGTTATAGGCTTTTTTATACTTTTTGGAACAACATTTTTAATAGGTCTGATACTGCTTCTTGTCGGAGCTTCAAATTTCATCTATGCTTTTCAGACCGAGCTTTCCATAGATATGACATCTGGAAAATCATGGATAATATCCTTCCTGATTTTTGAGAAAAGCAAGGCGGAACAGGCGAAGGATGAAATAGAACGCCTTATTTCAAGCCGCTATGATGCAACAGACGTAGGAATACATACCGAAAAACAGACTGCCGCAATTGTTGACGCAATCTCAGGGCTGAAAAAGAATTAATACACAAAAATTATACTGTATTGCCTTAAAATTTAAAGACAGCGGTTCCTCACCTGAGACCGCTGTTTTTTTGTTGAAATTCACCAAATAAATGTTATTTTTTTAGGGCGAGGCTACAAATTGTTGTTGAGTCATTTACATTTTGCAAAAATTGTGATATTATATAGTAAGCGAGTATTGTACTCAGAAATAAGATGGAGCGTAGGTATTACATATGAAAGTCAGAAATACACTTATAACCATTACGGCAGTCCTGCTTATTGTTACTACGACTGCCTTAGGCATTTTCCTCGGTATTCAGCTTGACTCTACTGCCGATGAAATGTATGGAACATATCTTTCGGAGCTGTCGAAGGGTCAGGCTGAAAACCTCGGCAATTATCTCGCTGAGCTGACATCAAGACTCAAGACTATTGCGGCGCTTCCTGAAGTTCAGGACTATACTTCAGGCAAAACGTCCGAGAGAAAAGACGATGTTGAAAAGCTTCTCAATGCGCTTACCGACACTGATACAGTGACTTCCGCAGTTATATATGATTCCGAAGGAAAAATACTTATCGGCTCCGGTATAAACGAGACCGAAACGCTTGCAGACGGCGTATGCGACGTTAATGCAAAAGATTATACGCCGGTTATCAATGAAGTTGCCTCGCGCGATAATAAATCTCACTATTCAATTTGTGTACGTGCGGCAGTGAACAATTATAATATCGGGCTTGTTTTTGATCAGGAAGACTGCGGCGTACGCACTATACTTAAACAGTCCGGCGGCACGGCGTTCATTGTTGACCCCAACGGCTCTATAATCAACACACAGACGCTCGCGGGAAATATGCAGAGTGCAACTCAGCAGTATTCGCCCTATAAGGAAGCTGTTGAGAATGCCTCCACGACTCCTGCAAAATATATCATGGACGACAGTATTGCTTATGTTACGGCAAATGCCGACGGATGGGTAGTCGTTGCGTCCAACCAGATTTCAAATGCACACTCATACTCTATCTCGGCAAGAGGAAATATTGTCGGCATTGGAGTACTGCTTGTCATAATTTTCCTTGTTGCCGGAATACTGCTCATAATTTCGGTTATGAGACCTCTCAACAAAATCGAAGAAACTCTCGTTAAGATTCACCGCGGCGACCACGACGCACGAATTGATATTATCGCCAAAAACGAATACGGCGACATCGCGCGCGTGTTCAACGACATAATGGACAATATCATTGTAAGTGAAACACGCTACAGAACCATCATCGAAATGTCCGACAACATTATTTTCGAGTGGAACTTTGTAAATAACGAGGTCGTTTTCTCGAACAATTTCAATAAGAAGTTCAGCTACCGCGCTCCGTCCGACCACTTTGCGGACAGCTTCCTGCTTAAGTGCAAGGTTCACCCCGACGACGCCGAACGCTACCGCGTTGACCTGGAAAAGCTTGCCAAGGGCGAAAACTTCAAGCATAACGAATACCGCTGGAAGAATATCTACGGCGACTATATCTGGGTTCTTATCCGTACCGCGACCATAAACGACAAGGAAGGCAATCCTATCAAGTGCGTAGGTGTAATAGTTGATATCGACCGCGCAAAGAAGAGCGAAAATATGCTTACCGCACGTGCTTCTTTCGACTCCCTTACAGGCGTATACAACCGTGAAACGATCGAAAGCGCTATCAATAACGAAATTGAACTTATCGCCGCAAGAAAGAATCAGTTCGCTATTCTGTTTGTTGACATTGACGACTTCAAGTTCTTCAACGACAATTACAGCCACGCAACAGGCGACCAGGTTCTCCGCTTTACCGCTACGACGATCAAGAATGCTATCGGCGACAACGGTATGGCGGGACGTTACGGCGGCGACGAATTTATCATCTGCCTGCGCAACTCCGACCAGAACGACCCCGCAAAATTTGCTGAACAGATTCTCAATACGCTCAAGGATGGTTTCGACAGCGACTCCGGCGACCACCTGACCGTAAACGTAAGTATTGGTATCTCGATAATCCATGACGCTTCCAAGCGCGTTGATGAGATCATCGGTATGGCTGACGACGCAATGTACAAGATCAAGAAGAACGGTAAGTCCAACTACGGCTTCCTTGATTGATGATAATTGCGGGCAGCAATTATTGCAAATGCAGCATAGTTAAAATATCCCCCGTCTTTATGAAACGGGGGATATTTTTGATTTGCCGCATAGCTTCAAAATGACTGCGCAAAGGGATTTCGGCTAAAATTTAGTCCATTTTTTCAAAGACATAGTAATCAGTTTCAAATCCGCCCCAGCGATAGTCGCCGCTTTTCCATTCAATGAAAAGATAATCCGTGCCGCCGATATTTTTTATTTCATAGGCGCAGGCGGTTTTGTTCCATTTGCGGAGAACGTACCCGTTCGTCCACTCCTGCATATTTCTGCTGCTGATAACTTCATCTCCGTAAACGCTGACGCATTCACCGTCCGGAAGAAACTCAATTTCCTTAAAATAGAATATATCCGTCGCCTCATTTGCAGGCGAAAAATCCTCTTTACTTTGGACAAACCCAACCGCTTTCCACTTTCCGATAACATTTTTATCGTCTGCGAACGGCATATCAATATTATCCTTTCGGGCAATCTCGTCAGCATTATAACTCTTTTTGTCGAGCTGACGAAGCACAAGCAGCGTTGTCCTGCCGCTGTGCAGATAATCATAGGACTTGAGATTGATGAACATATACAGCCCTTTTGACTGCCTTTCAACCGAATATTCGTTAACGTAAGAGCTTTCGCCGTCGTTTATAAGCAGCTTGCCATTTGTCCAAGAATAACACCAGTAGCGTTCTCCGTCGGGAAGAAAATAAATTTCACGGTTTTTATTCCCTATATCTGACTGCGGCAGCTTGTTGTCAAGGTCAAATTCCATGCGATTATTGTACTCGCCTAGAATTTCCCACCTGCCGATGACTTTTTCATCATTTTCAAAGGGCAAGCATATGTTTTCGCGTAAAGGCTCAATTTTTTCTGTCGTCATAAAAGTACCTCCTGAAAATTTTTTCCGAAGTGTATCAAGGCTGCGGATAACCTCGTTAAGCTGATTTTTCTTTTCGTCGAAAATAACTTGTATTTCCTTTTCGGTAAGCTTTCCGGAAATAATATGTTTAATTTCCGCAAGAGAAAACCCCGCCTCTTTCAATTCGTCTATGCGCCTGCAAACTGCAATCTGGCTTTCCGAATAATATCGGTAGCCCGTGAAACGATCAACGTAAACAGGCTTCAGCAATTCGCAGCTATCATAATAACGCAGCATGGAAATCGGCAAGCCGCAAGCCGCCGCAAATTCTCCGATTTTCATTGTTACCTCCTCTAAAATTTTTTAAGGTACCTTATGTGCATATTATAAGCATAAAGCACAGTTTAGTGTCAAGAGTTTTTTACACATTTTCTTCACTTTTTTAAAAAAGTACCGCACAAGTTCTCACCTGTGCGGTATTTCTATCACATTTTCTTTCTCTTTGCCTCTTCCTTGGCGCGCGTTTCGTTGTCGAGAATGCGCTTTCTCAGGCGGATATTCTTAGGTGTTACTTCAACCAGCTCATCATCTGAAATGAACTCAAGGCTTTCCTCAAGGCTCATGTGACGCGGCGGGATAAGCCGAAGCGCCTCGTCGCTTCCGCTCGCACGCGTGTTGGTAAGATGCTTTTTCTTGCACACGTTTACGTTTATATCTCCCTGCTTCGGCGAAACGCCGACGATCATGCCCTCGTAAACATCAACGCCCGCGTCGATAAACAGCGTACCGCGCTCCTGAACATTCCACAACCCGTATGCGCTCGCCGTTCCCGTTTCAAACGCGACAAGCGAACCCGTTGTGCGTATCGGAATCTCACCCATAAACGGTTCATATCCGATAAAAATGGTGTTCAGAACACCCTCGCCCTTTGTGTCGGTAAGAAACTCGCTGCGATAACCGAAAAGTCCGCGCGACGGTATCTTGAACTCAAGGCGAGTGCGGCTTCCGACGGGATGCATCTGCTGCAATTCCGCCTTGCGGACGCCCATTTTTTCCATTACAGCGCCGACGCAGTTTTCGGGAACATCGATAACAAGCTTTTCCATCGGCTCGCATTTTACCCCGTCAATTTCCTTAAAAAGAACTCTCGGAGTGCTTACGGAAAGCTCGTACCCCTCGCGGCGCATTGTCTCGATAAGAATGGAAAGGTGCATTTCCCCTCGTCCCGCAACATCGTAAGCGTCCTGAACGTCGCTTTCCTTAACGCGAAGCGAAACATCCTTGAGCAGCTCGCGTTCAAGACGTTCGCGTATCTGGCGCGAGGTAACGAACTTGCCCTCGCGTCCCGCAAACGGGCTGTTGTTTACCGCGAAAGTCATTTCGACTGTCGGTTCGCTGATTTTTACGAACGGGAGCGGTTCGACATTGTTGACTGAGCAAATAGTCTGACCTATCGTTACGCCCTCAATGCCCGAAAAGCACACGATATCGCCGACGGTAGCCTCCTGAACAGGCACCTTGTCAAGTCCGTCGAACTGATACAGACTGACGATTTTGGAACGGAAAGGAGTGATTGTGCCGTGATAATCGCAGACCATGACCTCCTGATTTTGCTTTATAACACCGCGTTCAACTCTGCCGATAGCGATTCTGCCTACATAATCGTTGTAGTCGATGGATGAAACAAGAACCTGAAGGTCGCCGTTTTCATCGCCCTCAGGCGCTGGGATATGTTCAAGAATTTTCTCAAAAAGCGGAACAAAGTTCTCTCCGGGTTCGTCCGGGCTGAACGAAGCGGTACCGTTTCTTCCCGAACAGAAAACAACGGGACTTTCTAACTGTTCATCATTCGCGTCAAGGTCGAGGAGAAGCTCCAGTACCTCGTCAACAACCTCTGCGGAACGCGCGTCGGGACGGTCGGTCTTGTTTACGACAACGATGATTTTGTGTCCTAGTTCAAGCGCTTTCTGGAGAACAAAGCGCGTCTGCGGCATAGTTCCCTCGAAGCTGTCGACAAGCAATAAAACACCGTTTACCATTTTAAGTATGCGTTCAACCTCGCCCGAAAAATCTGCATGACCGGGGGTGTCAACGATATTGATTTTAACGCCCTTGTACATTACGGCGGTATTTTTTGCAAGGATCGTAATTCCGCGCTCGCGTTCGAGGTCGTTGTTGTCCATAACGCGGTCAACGACAGCCTGATTTTCACGGTAAACGCCCCCCTGCTTGAGCATTTCGTCAACAAGGGTAGTCTTTCCGTGGTCAACGTGCGCGATAATTGCGATATTGCGTAAATCTTCTCTCTTCATGTTCTCACTCTTTCTTTAAACTTTCTTTGAGATTTTGTACTATTATTATATTATACACCGTTTTCGCGCTAAAGAAAATCCTGTTTTTTCATAAGATTGCACGAAGCCTTTGACATTATTTTGTTTATTTTGACAAGCTGCCGCCCAAAGCGCCAATGTTGCCTGATTTTCGTCAAAAAAGGACGGGGTTTCCCCCGCCCTCTGCACCTAATATCTGTTTTACTTTGTTCCGAAAATGCGGTCGCCCGCATCGCCGAGACCGGGAATGATATATGCGTTCTCGTTCAGCCCTTCGTCAAGGCAGCCAACATAAATATCAATATCGGGATGAGCCTTTGTCAATGCGTTAAGTCCCTCCGGTGCCGCTATAATGCACATGAACTTGATGTTCTTGCAGCCTCTCGCCTTGATGAAGTCTACAGCCTGGATTGCCGAACCTCCCGTTGCAAGCATGGGGTCGGGGAGAATTACAAGGCGCTCGTCAATATTTTCCGGAAGCTTGCAGTAATATTCATGCGGCTCGTGTGTAACCTCGTCGCGGTAAAGACCGATATGTCCTACCTTCGCGGAGGGAACAAGCGCGAGAATACCGTTTACCATACCGAGTCCTGCGCGCAGGATCGGAACGACTGCGAGCTTTCTGCCCGAAAGCATAGGCACGGATGCGGTTGCAATCGGAGTTTTGACCTCAACGTCAGCAGTAGGAAGGTCGCGGAGCGCTTCATAGCCCATGAGCATTGCGATCTCTTCAACCAGAAGGCGAAAATCTTTCGTTCCGGTTTTTTCATCGCGCAGCAGCGCTATTTTGTGCTTAACGAGAGGATGATTGATGATCGTTACGTTTCCCATAATATTTTTCCTTTCTTATTTTTTGGGGTCACCTGCCGGGTGCAGCCCATATTATTCGTGCCTTTCGTCAGACTCGGGTTCGTCCTTTTCCTTAGAGAGCATTACGTTTGCAAGAATGCCAAGGATAAGAGCCATTGCAATAGATGTAAGCGTAACAGCGCCAAAGCTGATGGAAAGTCCGCCGATACCTGTAATAAGAATAACAGAAGCAACAAAAAGGTTTCTGTTCTTATTCAGGTCAACTTTCTGGAGCATTTTCAGACCGGATACAGCGATAAAACCGTAAAGAGCCGTACAAACGCCGCCCATTACGCAGGCAGGGATAGAATCGATAAATGCGATAAGCGGAGTAATAAACGAGAATATTATGCATCCGAAAGCAGCGGCGATTATTGAAACAACAGAAGCGTTTCTTGTAATAGCAACACAGCCGACAGATTCTCCGTATGTAGTATTCGGGCAGCCGCCGAAGAATGTGCCTACCATCGAGCCAACACCGTCGCCAAGCAGCGTTCTGTAAAGACCTGGCTCCTCAAGAAGGTCATGACCAATAACTGATGAGAGGTTCTTGTGGTCTGCTATGTGTTCCGCGAAAACAACGAATGCAACGGGAACATAAGCAACAAATATCGTCGCAATATAGCTTCCGTCCAGCTCGCCGAAGCCGCCTAGCGCTTGAACAAAGGTAAAATCGGGAACGCTGAAGAATGTGCTCAGAGAAACTGCGCCGTCAGGGAACATATATCTTTCGAAAACGCTGAAATCAATGATCTGAAGCGCTGGAATATCGGCGATATTGCCTATAAACGTACAGCCGGCAGCTACAACATATCCCGCAAGGATACCGAGAATGAACGGGATAAGACGGGTCATCTTCCTGCCGTAGGTCGAGCAGAGCATTGTCACCGCCAGAGTCACTAAACCGCAGATGAGCGCTGCATACTGCGAACCCTCGCCGCCAACGTCGCTGCTCAAAAGGTCGCCTGCCGCATTGCCTGCAAGCGAAAGACCGATGATCGCAACGGTAGGTCCGATCACAACGGCAGGCATCAGCTTATTTATCCAGCCTACGCCGACAAGCTTAATTATAACGGCGATCACTACATAAACAAGACCTGCAAAAACGGCTCCTATTATCAGCCCTAACATTCCGAGCTGCATTGAGGTCGCGCCTGCAAACGCAGCAAACATGGAATTGATAAAGGCGAATGAGGAGCCTAAAAATACCGGACTTTTCTTTTTTGTGAACAGAATGTAAACAAGTGTGCCGACACCTGCGCCGAACATTGCGGCTGCGGGAGTAAGTCCGTTCTGAACTATTGCGGGAACAGCGATCGTTGCCGCCAGGATTGCGAGCATCTGCTGAATTGCAAATACTATCAGCTGTCCTGTTTTCGGCTTGTCTGCGACGTCGAAAATTAGCTTCATGTTAATTTATCCTTTCCTTTTGCCGTAAAAAAGCCGCAGCAGAACACTCGCGGCGGTTACGGTATATTTATCTTTTTAAGTATACCCGCTTTTTCTGCATTTGTCAATACAAAATGAGCTTTTTTGACGTTTTTTATGTGCTTTACCCATGCGGTTTTCGCGGCACGCCCGACTGCAAAAGTTCCTGCGCTCCCTCTTCAGCGGGCAGCGCAGCTTTTATTATGCCGGATATACCCGATTTTCAGGCATAACGCTGCACCCGTAACATGCTTCTACACACAGACGCGGCGTGCAGCATAGCTGCACGCCGCTCCTCACACTTAGATAAAACCCAGCGCCATACGCTCTCCCTCACCGGGCGCGCTCATATTACTTCTTCTCGTACATTAAGTTCTGCTGCTTATTCTCGTCAAGTCCAAAGCGATAACCGATATGCGCCGCGACAGGCGTGCTTATGAGATACATGCCCATGCTCGCCAAAGGCAGCCAGAGCGGATATTCAGCAAGACCTGATGAAGTCAGCCCTCCGACATATATAAGCGGAGCAACGGCTCCGCAAATGAAACGATAAATGAACATATACTCGCCCGTGAGCGTTAAAGTGCCGTTCATTCCGAGCATCAAAACAACAATCGGCACACACATGATTATCCATAATACCGCTCCGAGAACAAGCCATGTATATTTCGGAACGGATTCAACACGATGATTTTTCAGCAGCTGGCACTCGCGCTGACCATCACGAAAACCCGCAGTAAACATCAGCGAAGTGTAGATCAAAAAGGTCAGAAGCTGCGCAACAAGCGAAACAAACCACACCGAAATAAACGGCGCGGTAGAAATTACCATTATCCCGCTGAGGATATTCCCAAAAAACATATATCCGAAGCCTTTTATAAATTTTTTCATTACAGGTTCTCTCTGCATAACCTCAGTCCTTTCCGCAGATACTGATACAGGGACATTCTCCCGGAAAGAAGGTATCCGTATGCTGCATAAACATGATATTGATATTTTAAATTGCATCTACAAAAACAGCCGCATGGCGTCCGAATGCATAAAACAGGTTTCGGAAAAATGCGATAATCAAGAACTCCGCGAGTACATCGACCGTCAGCAGGCTCATTATGAGGAAACCTGTAAGGAGCTGGAAAGCGAGATAGAAAAAGGCGGCGGAAAAGTTGAACCTATCCCTGCGATGGACGCCGCTATGGCAAAAATGGGGATAGGCATGAAGACCATGATGAACGACAGCCGCACAAATCTCGCCAAGCTTATGTACAACGGAACAAACATGGGAATAATTGACATTGCCGAAACCGTAAACCACTGTCACAGCGCAGGCGAAAGCACACTGAACAAGGCGGAACGGCTTTTAAGCTATGAAGAAAAGTATGCCGACGGGCTTAAAAAATTTCTATGATTTCAATACACGCCACACGCCGTGCGGATTTTGCGCGGCGCTTTTACTTATCGTTGTATATCCCGTAAACGCGCCCGTCGTCATCTATCCAGCCCGCAAGATTGTCGCTGACGATGTTGTCCATTACCTCGCGGCAGCGCTTGCGAAACAGCTCTACGTTATCATTTTTTGCAGAAGCGTTGATATAATTTGGAAGAACAATATACAGATCCTCCGGACACGCTTCTTCATAGTTTGCAAGAGTCGCAAATCCGCTTCCCTTTATACGGTAAAATATTCCGTCAGCTTGTTCGCATTCGGGATAAAGCTCCGAAAGGTCAAAAAATGTAGAGCTGTCTCCCTCTGAAATACTCTCTAAGCCCTCCTTGTCAACAATGAACATCTGCGCGTTTCCGATCATAAGTTCACTTGTCAGCTTGGTTACTTGTGCAAGCTCATACTGCGAATCTAAATTTTCGCTCAGATCCATACTGAACACCTCGACGTGGACATAACCGCTGTCGTCAAAATCAGGACAGTATTTTTCGAGCGCAAGCTCTATATCCTTTATTTTATATGCGATCTCGGCAGAGTTCTGGCTATTTTTTGTTATAACCAGAACACGTATATCCCCCGCCTCTTTTTTTATCAGATCATAGGTGAAAAAAGCGACTACCGCAACCAAAAAAACGCTTATTATAACATGCCATTTGTAGTGGTAAAAGAAATTAGAAACCTTTTTCCAGCCGTGAAGCTCGATATGCTCCGGCTTTTCTTCATGTATTGTCTCGCTTTCCTCAATAAGTCCCTGCTTGAGCTTTAAAAGCTCCCTTTTATCGTCCTGATATGACATTTTATACCCTTTCATTAAAACCAAAAAATGAGACAGCGCCTCACTCATGAGTACAGCTCCGCCATTATTATTTTATTATACTCGCACGTTCCCGTAATGTCAATAGACGATTTGTGAAGAAGGTGTGATCAAGAACTGATATTCATCGCTTACTTTTTCTCGTCAAATTTCATACATTTTATCTATAAAAATTTTGTTTTTGTACAATATAAACAAATATTATTTACCGATTTCTACACTCATATCCGATTTTTCACAAAAAATAGGTAGATTTTTTTAAAAAAATCGTGTATAATGATAAATAAGGCGGGTTCGGATAATTGTTCCACGCCGTATATCTCCATGGTGCGTTCGGGCTGAATCGGAATGCCCCATAACGAAAGGAATGGTACAGCCATGAAAACCTATAAATGCAAAAACATCAGAAATATCGCCCTTGCCGGACACGGCGGAAGCGGAAAGACCTCCCTTGCGGAAGCTCTTATGTATGTAAGCGGCGGACTTGAGCGAATGGGTAAGGTTTCTGAAGGAAGCACGGTCTGTGACAGCGACCCCGACGAAATAAAACGTAAAATTTCTCTTAACACCTCTATCGCCTATGCGGAGTGGAAGGACGTTAAGATCAATATTGTAGATACTCCCGGTCAGTTTGATTTTATCGGCGGAATGTACGAGGGCATGCGTGCAGCCGAAAGCGTTATAATCACTCTCCCCGCAAAGGACGGCGTTCAGGTCGGAACAATAAAAGCGTACCGCGAAGCGAGAAAGCATAAGAAGGCAACCATGTTCGTTGTTACCCGGATGGAGGAGGAAAATTCCAACTTCTACAAATGTCTGGAGGAGCTTAAAACAAATTTCGGTCCGACAATCTGCCCTATCGTAGTTCCTTTTGATAAATACGGTACTGTAGAAAGCTACATAAACCTGCTTGAAATGAAGGCGTATACATACGACGCAAACGGAAAACCTACCGAAGTTCCGATGCCCGCGTCCGAAAACCGTCTGAAAGGTCTGCGCGCGGCAATGGCGGAAGCGATCGCAGAAACTGATGAAGAACTGATGATGAAGTTCTTTGAAAACGAAGGCGAGGACTTTACCGAAGCCGAAATCATCAAAGGTCTGCACGACGGCATCGATCAGGGTATCATAACTCCTGTAGTATGCTGCTCCGGCGACACTCTCGCAGGCGTGGATATGCTGCTTAACACAATAATATATATGCTGCCCTCTCCCGACGAGCGTGACCTTGAAGGTATTGAATACGACGAAACGAAGCCTCTCGCGGCAGTTGTTTTCAAGACCGTTGCCGACCAGTTCATCGGAAAAATGAGCTTCGTGAAAATTATTTCGGGAACACTTTCGGCACGCTGCAATCTTATAAATATGCGCACGGGCGAATCCGAGAAATTCGGCAAAATGGCAGCGCTCAAGGGCAAGAAGCAGGAAGAAATGATCGAAGCTTACGCGGGCGATATTATCGCTCTCACAAAGCTGAACGCAAACACGGGAGACACGCTATGCGAGGCGGGAAGCGAGGTAATTCTCGACCGTATTGAATTTCCTGTTCCCTGCTATTTCAAAGCGATAAAGGCTAAGGCAAAGGGCGACGAAGGCAAAATAAGCGCTGCGGTACGCCGTCTGCTTGAGGAAGATATGACCCTCAGCTATACGCATAACCACGAAACTCATCAGCGCATAATCGGAGGTCTGGGCGAACAGCACATTGATGTTGCGGTTCAGAAGCTGAAGAATAAATTCGGCGTTGACGTTATACTTGAAGAACCGATAATCGCTTACCGCGAAACTATCCGCAAGAAAGTCACCGTCGAGGGCAAGCACAAGAAGCAGTCCGGCGGTCACGGTCAGTACGGACACGTTAAAGTTGAATTTGAACCCGGCGACGCGGAAAATCTTGTATTTGAAGAAAAGGTGTTCGGAGGAAGCGTTCCGAAGAACTTCTTCCCCGCTGTTGAAAAGGGCTTGCAGGAAAGCATTGAGCACGGCGTTCTCGCGGGATACCCCGTTGTACGCCTCAAAGCTACGCTCATAGACGGTTCGTATCACCCCGTAGACAGTTCTGAACAGGCGTTCAAAATGGCTGCTCACCTTGCATACAAAAACGGACTTACGCAGGCTTCACCCTGCCTGCTTGAACCTATCGAAACGCTTACGATAACCGTTCCCGACGAGAATACGGGCGACATTATGGGTATCGTAAACAAGCGCAGAGGCGCGGTTCTCGGCATGACTCCCGCGGGCGACGGCATGACGGCGATAAACGCCGAGCTTCCCATGGCTGAAATAGGCGACTTCGCAACGGTTATCCGTCAGATCACGCGCGGCATGGGCTTCTTTACAATGGAATTTGCGCGCTATGAACAGCTCCCCGCAAACCTTGAAGCCGACGTTATCGCAAATGCGCCCAAGTACAGCGAATATGAGGGCTGATAAACACATTTCAATATGACAAAAACTGCGGTTTTCCCTTTTCGGAGAACCGCGGTTTCGTTTATTTACAACTATGGCAAAAAAATCCTGTTTAATGTCGCAAAAATTATATTATATAGGTTCATTCCATGTTAAACTTGAATTAACAAAAATGCTAATGAAAGGAATGATCTTATGAAACGGATACAAAAAACACAGGCAGGTATTCTCGCTCTGGCTGTAACGCTCGGAATGTGCTCATGCAGCGGCTCAAACGGACGTGAAAACGTTTCAGAGCAGACAATTCAGTCCTCCGCCGCTACAACGCTCGTGAACGAACTTGACATTGAAACCGACTGGAACGAAATGGCGGACATTGAAAAGGTCGACGCGGCAAATGAAATCGGAACGGGACCGCTCTATACGCCCGGTCAGACGGCGGGAACGGTAAAAGCGCTCTGCTACTACGACCTCGCCTCGACCCAGCCCGAACTTGCCGAGCTTCTCGCACAGCGCTACGGCGGCGTTATCGAAACCGAAATAACGCAAAGCGGAAGTGAATATTTTGAACGCCTCGGCGTACTTATCGCGGCGGGGGATTCGCCCGATATTGTGCGCTATGACTGGACGGCATACCCGCACGGAGTTTCAAAAAATATGTTCACCGCGCTTGACGAATGGCTTGATATGGAATCACCTCTCTGGGCGGACGAGAAAAGCGTAATTGAGTCGTTCAATTACCTCGGAAAGCACTATTATTACCCCTCCGATGTTCAGACCAATTTCGCCATAATCTACAACAGGCGCGTGCTTGAAGAAAACGCAATGCCCGACCCTATGCAGCTTTATTTTGAGAACAACTGGACATGGGATACCTTTGAGGATATGCTTGTTCAGTGGGCGAACAAGGGAGACGATTACATAGGATTTACAGGCGGCTCGTGGTCGTCGATGATGTTTGTTAATACCACAGGCTCAAAAACAATTGACATGACAGGAACCGAGATAAACAACAACCTTAAATCAGCGCCCGTGCGCCGCGCTATGGACTGGCTTTCTGGTCTTAAGCGCGACAGCTTTATCGGCGACGGCTTCCTTGATCCGTCGACCGCTCTTGTTGACGGAAAAGTACTCTTCCTCGGAATGGGACTTACATGGGGGTTTGAGAGTGCTCAGGACGGAATGTACAAAAACGCGATAGACGCGGAAATCGTGGCAGTTCCTTTCCCGCGCGACCCGAATGCGGATAAATACTACCTCTCTGCCGATTCGTTCGGATTCATGGTTCCGTCGGGAGCGAAGAATATTCAGGGCGCAGTTTCATGGATCCTCTGCGGACGAATTTACGAGACCGACCCCGATACGGTTGCGGCAGAATACGCCGAAAAGACCTACGCCGGTCCGAATTATTACCCGAAATGCCCCGAGTGCAAATACAATTTCGTTGAACACGACCAGAACGACCTTGCGACCTGTCCCGAATGCGGAACTGCGAGAAAAACCAAGTTCAAGGCGGTTTACAGCGAGGAGTAGATGCGTGTTATCGAGGACATGACCGACCCCGAAAAGTTCGGTTTGATTTTCGACAATGCGGTCGGCTTCAGCGATGAATTTTCTTCGCTTTTCATCGGAAATGAGGACACGATTTTCGACGGTCCGATTTACTACGGCTCGTCTTACACACAAGTTCTCGAAGCGGGCAACAGCCTTGTCGAGGCATATCTCCAGCCCTACCGCGACGCGCTTTCTCAGGCGATAAGCGAACAGGCGTCCTAACAGCCAAAACTTCTATATATAAACCGAAACCGGACATGTCCGAAAATGGACGTGTCCGGTTTGCTTTTGTCACACCGCGGCTTTAACATTCCTGTCTTATTCCGTACTCTGTCAAAACGCCGCGAACCGCAGAAAGTGCAGATTCCGCCCTCTCCGCGTACTCCGCCAAAATCGGCGGGGCGCACGGTCGGTTTCAGCTACGCTGAAACCGACTCGCGGCGGCTTCGCCGCCGCTCCCGCCTGCACGCTTCGCGTGCAGGCGCGTGCGCCCCGCTCTCCCCCTCTCCATGCCAAACATAAATTCCCCTAAACTTATGTTATGATACAATAGAACTGTTACAAAAAAGAAGACAAACGCACTCAAAAATGTTATGATGTTAATAACCACAAAAACACATAACGAAAGAGGCGTTTATCTTCATGAATATTATAGCACA
>Ga0129308_1001359_pt1 | contig 25883 bp, 17 predicted proteins | sample L827metagenome_FD_94440 | JGI IMG/M metagenome (GOLD analysis project Ga0129308, IMG submission 94440) | Ring-tailed lemur group fecal microbial communities from Wisconsin, USA - L827 metagenome | ecosystem: Host-associated > Mammals > Digestive system > Large intestine > Fecal | place: USA...
ACATTCAGTCTGTGGATCAGGTCAATGCCATTAAGACCATCAAGCGCAAGATCACCGACTTGCAGAAGATGACCATCGAGGAGCAGAAAAAGGCTGTCCGCGCCGGATATGATATGGATATCATTCCGTCCGACCTTGCTACCTACGGAAACGAAGCCAAGAAACTGTTGCAGGATTTGCAGTCCAGAAATGAGCGTATGTTCCTGCTGACTTTCCTTGTTCTCAACGTGGCGGAGACCAAACAGCAGCTGGACAACAATGTATTCCAGGCATCCAGCATCGCGCAGAAATACAACTGCCAGCTGACCAGCCTGGACTTCCGGCAGGAGGAGGGGCTGATGTCCAGCCTGCCTCTGGGTCTGAACCAGATAGAGATTCAGAGGGGAATGACCACCTCCAGCGTGGCGATTTTTGTGCCGTTTACGACACAGGAACTGTTCCAGAATGGAAAAGAGGCGCTATACTGCGGCATCAATGCCCTGTCCAACAACCTTATCATGGTGGACAGAAAGCTCTTAAAGAATCCCAACGGCCTGATTCTGGGTACGCCCGGTTCCGGCAAATCCTTCTCTGCCAAGCGTGAGATCGCCAACGTGTTCTTTGTTACAGACGATGACATTATCATCTGCGATCCTGAGTCGGAATACGGCACATTGGTTGACCGTCTGGGTGGGCAGCGCATCCGCATTTCCCCTACCTCCAGTGATTATATTAACCCAATGGATTTGAACCTGAATTACAGTGACGATGAAAACCCGCTGTCTCTGAAATCTGACTTCATCCTGTCTTTGTGTGAGCTGATCGTGGGCGGCAAGGACGGCTTGCAGCCGGTGGAAAAGACCATCATCGACCGCTGCGTCCGCATGGTGTACCGGGACTATCTGGCCGACCCTGTGCCGGAGAAGATGCCCATCCTGGAGGACTTGTATAATGAACTGCTCAAACAGGAGGAAAAAGAAGCACAGTACATCGCAACGGCGTTGGAAATCTACGTTACCGGTTCCTTGAATGTCTTTAACCACCGCACCAGCATCAATATCGAAAACCGCATCGTGGCATTTGATATCAAGGAGCTGGGCAAGCAGCTGAAAAAGATCGGAATGCTGATCGTGCAGGATGCCGTCTGGAACCGTGTGACAATCAACCGGGAGGCGCACAAGTCTACCCGGTACTATATTGACGAGATGCACCTGCTTCTGCGGGAGGAGCAGACAGCAGCGTATACCGTAGAGATTTGGAAGCGTTTTCGTAAATGGGGCGGTATCCCCACAGGTATTACTCAGAACGTGAAAGACCTGCTTTCCTCTCGCGAAGTTGAGAATATCTTTGAAAATTCCGATTATGTGTATATGCTCAACCAGGCGTCCGGCGACCGCCAGATTCTCGCCAAGCAACTGAATATTTCTCCCCATCAGCTCTCGTATGTCACCCACAGCGGTGAAGGCGAAGGGCTGCTTTTTTATGGCAGCACCATCCTGCCGTTCGTGGACAGGTTCCCGAAAGATACGGAATTGTATCGAATCATTACGACCAAGCCACAGGAGCAGGCCGGATAAGAGAAAGGATAGGATCAGATATGGAAAATAAGATGCAGGTTTTTGAAAATGAACAGTTCGGTCAGCTCCGGACAGTGACGATTGACGGCGAACCCTGGTTCGTTGGTAAGGACGTGGCGGAAGCGCTTGGTCATAAGAATACGAAGTACGCACTGGCAACCCATGTATGCGAGGAAGATAAGTGTGTAATCCAAAGGTCGGGATTCCCGACCTTTGAAATCCCTAACCGCGGACTAACAATTATCAATGAATCGGGGTTGTACAGCCTGATCTTTTCAAGCCAGCTGGATGGGGCCAAGCAGTTTAAGCGCTGGGTCACTTCCGAGGTACTCCCCTCCATCCGCAAGCATGGAGCGTATATGACAGATGACCTTCTGGAGCAGGCGGCAATCAATTCTGATGTTGCCGCCAAAGTGGCACAGGCGCTTTTTGAGGAACGAAGCCTCAATAAGAAGCTGACCGGGCAGCTGAAACAGGCCGAAGCGCAGCTGACCAGAGCTTTGCCCAAGGCAGCCTATTTTGATGCGCTGGTGGATGCCCCCGGCTGCACTGGTATCCGGCTGACCGCAAAGGAACTGGGCGTCTCTCAGAGTATGTTTACGTCCTATCTGGTTCGCAAGGAATATGCGTACTACGACCAGAAGGGCAAGATGCACCCGGTAGCATTGGCATACCGCAATGGTCTGTTCGTTGTCCGGGAGTTTGTCGCACAGAATGGACATCGTGGTACACAGATGTTGGTCACACCCAAGGGCAAGCAGGTTTTTCTCTCGGAAAAGGCAGAGATCATCGGCACAGCGTAAGGCTTGCCCGATTTCCATAATGAAATGAGGTGATGTTTATGGCGAAACGTGCGCCCCGTCTTTTGTTCACCGAGGAAGAACTGGAGACGCAAACGCTGGAAAAGCCCATTAAGAGCGCCGAAAAAGCCCAGAAAAAGCTGGAAAAGGCGGAAGAAAAAATCCCCAAAAAGAAGATCGTGCAGAAGCAGCGTGTCTATGACCCGAAAGAAAACCAGGTCGTGACACGCCTTGTTTTTGAAGAAACAGAGAAAAAGCGTCCGTCTGTGCTCTCCCATGCCGTGAAGGAGTCACCGCTGGATGCGCTGTCCCTGACTGCGCATAAGGTGATGCACGACAACACAGAGGACAGCCCCGGAGCCGAGCTTGCACATGATGTAGTTGGGAGCGCCGAGGGCAGTGTCCGCACATTGGCTACCGCCCACCGGAAACTCCAGGACAGGCCATACAGCCGTGTGCTGAAAGCAGAACGCGCCGCAGACCGGGCAAACCTGAAAGCGCTGTACCGGCAGGCGGAGATGAAGGATGGCTGGCGTGTGAACCCCTATTCCCGGTTCCAGCAGCGCAGGGCAATCAAAAAAGCCTATGTGCAGGCCAAGGCCGGGAAAAATGCAGCACGTGCGGTAAAGGCATCGGAGATCACAGCAGCGGCAGCTGCGGAGCGGACGAAAAAGGCAACAGAAAAGGTCAGCCAGTTTTTTGTGCGACACAGAAAAGGGATGGTCATGGTTGGTGTGGCAGCAGCGCTTATTCTGCTGTGCAGCTCTATGATCTCCAGCTGCTCCATGATGATGTCCTCCTTCAGCGCGCCAACTACCCTTTCTACCTATCCCAGCGAAGATGCGGATATGCTGGCGGCAGAGGCGGAGTACCTGTCCATGGAGCAGGAATTGCAGGAGTATTTGGACACCTATGAAGCTACCCATAACTATGATGAGTATCATTTTGACCTGGATGAGATCGAGCATGACCCCTATGTGCTGATCTCCATGATTACGGCGCTGAAAAGTGGGGCGTGGACGATGGACGAGGTAGGCGGAATTCTGACCGACCTGTTTGAACGGCAGTATATCCTGACGGAAATGGTAGAGGTAGAGACCCGCTACCGCACAGAGACACGGACAGGGCTTAGAACAGTGACAGATCCGGAGACCGGCGAAACCTCCGAGGAGGAATATGAGTACGAGGTGGAGGTTCCGTATGACTACTACATCTGCACGGTAAAGTTGGAGAACTACAATCTTTCTCATATCCCCATCCTCATTATGGGGCAGGATACGCTCTCTTTATATGCGGTTTATATGTCCACCCTGGGCAACCGCCCGGATTTATTTGGGGATTCTGCGTATGTCGAGCTTTATTACGGCACGGAGTACCCGACTTATGAAATTCCGGCAGAGGCGCTGGCAGATGAACAGTTCGCTGCCATGATAAAGGAAGCGGAGAAATACCTGGGTTACCCCTACGTCTGGGGTGGTTCTTCCCCAAGTACCAGCTTTGACTGTTCCGGCTTTGTCAGCTGGGTCATCAATCACTGCGGTGTGGGCTGGAATGTGGGGCGGCTTGGTGCAGACAGCCTGCGGGGTATCTGTTCCTATGTTTCCCCGGCAAACGCCAAGCCCGGAGACCTGATCTTTTTTGAGAAAACCTACAACACCACGGGAGCCTCCCATGTTGGCATTTATGTGGGCAACCAGATGATGATTCATTGCGGAGACCCCATCCGATATGTAAGCATTGACACGAGCTACTGGCAGCAGCACTTCCTGTCGTTTGGAAGGCTGCCCCAGCCATGAGAAAGGAGTGTATATGAATCCCAAGATTGAAAAATTGAAGCAGGAGCGCAGCAAAAATACGGAGAAGATTTCTGCCCTCCAGGAACGAAACCGCAAGCTCTCCGAGCAGATTACCAAGCTGGAAAACAACGATATTGTCGGTCTGGTGCGTGAGATCGGCATGACGCCGGAACAGCTTGCAGAGCTGTTGGCTGGCAAGCACAACAAGGAACAGGAAGAAACGGAGGGAATCGCTGATGAGAACTAAAAACAGATTTCGCATGATTTCTGCCATGCTGGCAGTCCTGGTCGCCCTGTTTGCCGTGACGCCCATGCAGGCGTTCGCCTACACGGGAGAAACTGATGCGGTAACGGAAGCCGCCGGAGAACAGAAAGAAGCCATTTCAGAGACGGATTCCGCAAAAAAGGATGCACGGGAAACCGAAAACAGCCTCCCTTATGAGATTAAGGAAAACGAGGACGGCACCATAACGGTCACAATGGGCGAGCGCGAATGGAGCTTTGACCCGGAGGATTCGGACACGGCTGCCCGTATTGGCACGGTAGTCAATGTTCATACCTACCTGCATCTGCGTGATGGGGCTGGCATGGATGCAAATATCATCGGTCATCTGCTGAACGGGGATACCATGGAGATTCTGGAACAGGACGGCGAATGGTACAAGGTCGTTGTCCCGGAGCAGGCCGGCTATGTCCACAGCAACTATGTGAAGGTGGCGGAGCAGGCAGCAACCGGGGAGGATGGCAAGGTCGATGAGAATATGCTGTCTATGCTTCTGTACCTGATGCTTTCCGGCGCTGGCTCTGGTAATGCTTCCGCTGATAGCACCGGACTGACCCCGGACGGCAACATGACCTTAATTGACGATATTGGTTCTTCCTCTGCCGCAGGACAGCAGTTTATTACCTTTGAGACCAAATCCGGCAATACTTTTTATATGGTGATCGACCGTAATGATAAGGGTGATGAGAATGTACATTTCCTGAACCTGGTGGATGAAGCCGATCTGATGGCGCTGATGGAGGACGGCGAAGTGACGGTCAAATGCACCTGTGCGGAGAAGTGCGAAGCCGGTCATGTAGATACGAACTGTTCGGTATGCCGCAATAACATGAGTGAGTGTACCGGCCAGGAAAAGGTGACAGAGCCGGAGCCTACCACGGAGCCTACCGAACCGGAGGAGCCGGATGACGAGGGCAGCTCCGGCATGGGAGGTTTGCTGTTCTTCCTCCTGATCGCTGCCGGTGCGGGAGGCGGCGCTCTGTGGTACTTTAAGTTCCGTAAGCCCAAGGCAGACACCAAAGGCTCCGATGACCTGGATGACTATGATTTCGGGGACGAGGACGATGATGATGTGGACTATGTACCCGACGATGACGATGTAGATACCAGCGAAGAAAGTGAGGATTGACAATGAGACTTGTGATTACCGAGAAGCCCTCAGTGGCAAAATCCATTTCCACCGTCCTTGGCGCAAATAAGCGCCAGGGCGGTTTTTTCGAGGGAAACGGCTGGCTGATTTCCTGGTGTTTTGGACATCTGGCAGAGCTGGCCTCTGCGGATGCCTATGATGAAACCTATGCCAAGTGGAACCGGGAGCAGCTTCCCATCATTCCGGAAAGCTGGCAGTACAGTGTGGGCCGGGATAAGAAAAAGCAGCTGGATCTGCTGTCCGGTCTGATGCACCGTTCCGACGTGACCGAGGTTGTCAACGCCTGTGATGCCGGGCGGGAGGGCGAGCTGATCTTCCGCACCGTGTTCAATCTGGCAGGCTGTGATAAGCCAATGAAGCGGCTATGGATTTCTTCCATGGAGGATGCGGCAATCCGCGAGGGCTTTGAGCACCTGGCAGACGGCAGGGAGTATGACAGCCTGTATGCCGCCGCCCTGTGCCGCAGCAAGGCAGATTGGCTGGTGGGGATCAACGCCACTCGCCTGTTCTCGGTGCTGTATCACCGCACGCTGAATGTGGGACGTGTGGTTTCTCCTACACTGTCTCTGCTGGTACAGCGAGAGGCCGAGATCAAAGCATTTCAGCCGGAACCGTTCTACACCGTCAATCTGAACATGGATGGACTGTCTGCTTCCAGTGAAAAATTCAAGGATAAAAAAGAAGCGGAAGCTGTGAAGCAGTCCTGTGCGGAGGCAGTGATCCGCAGTGTGGAGCAGAAAGAAAAGGCGGAAAAAGCCCCTGCCCTCTATGACCTGACCACCCTCCAGAGAGACGCCAATCGTATCCTGGGCTTTACCGCCCAGCAGACATTGGACTATCTCCAGTCTCTGTATGAAAAGAAACTCTGCACTTATCCCCGTACCGACAGCCGTTTCCTGACAGATGATATGGAAGCCAAAGTACCGGATATTGCGCGGGTTGCCGTGCAGATTTGCAATTCTCCTGTGTCAGAGGTCAACGCTGTGCAGATTTGCAACAGTAAAAAGGTATCCGACCACCATGCGGTCATTCCTACGGAGAGCGCAGGAAAGCAGGATGTGTCTACATTGCCTGCCGGGGAGCGTGAGGTATTGAAGCTGGTATGCCGTCAGGTGCTGATGGCGGTCAGCGCCCCTTTCTCCTATCGTGAAACCGTGGTGACGGTGGATTGCGGCGGTCAGACCTTTACCGCCAAGGGGAAAACCGTTGTTGATATGGGTTGGAAAGCCTTCTTAGACAACGAGAGCAAAGAGACAATTCTTCCGGAACTCTGCGAAGGGCAGCGTTTTACGCAGGTGGAGACTTCCATTGATGAGGGAAAAACCAAGGCTCCTGCTCATTTCACGGAGGACACCCTGCTGTCTGCTATGGAGCGCGCCGGGGCAAAGGAAATGCCGGACGATGCGGAGCGCAAAGGCCTGGGCACTTCGGCCACTCGCGCCGGGATTCTGGAAAAGCTGGTATCCGGAGGCTTTGTAGAGCGCAAAAAGAGCAAGAAAACGGTGCATCTGATTCCCCAGGAAGTGGGAATGTCCCTGATTACCGTCCTGCCGGAACAGCTCCAGTCTCCCCTGCTTACAGCGGAATGGGAAAATATGCTCAAAGAGATCGAGCATGGGGAGCTGACTGCGGAGGTATTTCTGGACGGGATCAGCGGTATGGTGTCTGATTTGGTTCGGGATTATGAGGTATCGGATGGAGCGGAGGTGCTGTTTCCGTCAGGCAGACCGGTGGTGGGCAAATGTCCCCGTTGTGGAAGTCCTGTAACGGAGAGCAAGACTGGCTTTTTCTGTGAACGCAGGGACTGTCGTTTCGGCCTGTGGAAGGACAACCGCTATTTGTCCGCCAAGCATATCGTGCTGACAAAAAAGATGGCGCAAGCGCTTCTGAAGGATGGCAAAACCTTTGTCAGCGGGATGTATTCGGAAAAGACTGGCAAGACCTATTCGGCCTACCTTGTTCTGGCGGACGATGGCGAGAAATCCAGCTATTCGTTGGAATTTGACAAGGAGGGCGTATGAAGTTAAGCCCGGCGGAACGGGAGACCATCATTTTATTTTCGGATGCGGATGATACCGCCAGCGTCTACACCCATGATAAAAGGCTCATCAAAAAGCTGGACGAACTGTGCCGGAAATGCCCGGATGAAATCCGCATGGAACGAAAACCTGCACACGGGGCGCATTTCTATGTGGTTCCGAAAGCCTGCGTTTCCGTCCGGGAACCGTTCAGCAAGGAACGCCGGGAGGCTGCCAGTAAGAGAGCCAAGGAAAACGGCACAGTGCCTCCAAACAGGGGCATAAGCCCCAATCCCATGTAAGCAGTCAGGCAGAAAGGAAGGTTTATGGCAGAAAAGCAAAGCAACAAAGAACGGCTCCGGGAGATCACCGCCAGCATTGAGACAGGGATCAAAGAGCTGTTCCAGTCGGAGAAATATGCGCAGTATCTCCAGGTGATGAGCCGGTTTCACCGATACAGCGTCAATAACCAGATGCTCATCTATATGCAGAACCCCAATGCCACGCTGGTGGCCGGGTTTAACAAATGGAAAAATCAGTTTGGCAGAAACGTGACGAAGGGTGAGCATGGCATCAAGATCATTGCGCCGACACCCTACAAAAAGAAGATCGAGCAGGAGAAACTCGACCCGGACACCAAACTGCCCATGCTAGATATGGATGGGAAAATCATCGTTGAGGAAAAGACCATCCAGATTCCCATGTATAAGCCAACAACAGTTTTTGATGTTTCCCAGACGGAGGGCAGGCCGCTTCCGCAGCTGGCAGAGAATCTGACCGGAAAGGTTGCCAACTATCAGCTGTTCATGGAGGCGCTCCGGCGTTCGTCCCCGGTGCCGATTTCTTTTTCTATTATGACAAAGAAAATGGATGGTTATTTTGATCTTCAGGAGCAGGATATTGTGTTGCGGCGCGGTATGAGCGAGGTACAGACAGTTTCAGCCGCAATCCATGAGATTGCTCATTCACTGCTCCATAATACTGCGAAAGGCAATGATGAATTAACAGACTCATGGAAGGTCATTATGACCAGTGAGGGCGGAACAAAACGAGATTTCAGCACCGGATTTGAGACCGAAGCAGAGGCAATCGCATTTACAGAGGCAGAAAGCTGGTGCTATGTGGACGAGAATCAGTTTGAATGGCAGCTTGAAGTGGAAAAAACAGATTTACCGGAGACGGTCAGGGTATCCAGAAACACAGAGGAAGTCCAGGCAGAAAGCATTTCGTTTGCGGTCTGTGCTTATTATGGCATCGCCACTGGAGAAAACAGCTTCGGTTACATTGCCACCTGGTCGAAGGACAAGACCCTGCCGGAGCTTCGGCAAAGCCTGGAGGTTATCAACAAGACCGCAGGCGGGCTGATTGGGGATATTGACCGCCATTACCGCGAGATTATCAAGGAACGTGAAGCAGAGCTGATTGCCGCAGAGCCTGCCATGACCATGGAACAGCTCTATACTGTGGGTGGGGATAAATACCTCCATGTGCAGCGCAGCGATGGGGGTGTGGATTACACCCTTTACGATAAGGCAAGCGGAAAAGAAATCGACGGTGGACAGCTGGATATGCAGGACGTAACACTGGCAGAGGCGGCATTGGAAATCCGCAAGCTCCATGAAATCAGCCCGGATGAAGTAATTGCTGTAACGGACATCGGGATTCTGGATGAATTGCAGGCTGCGGAAACCGCTGCCATGGAAGCTGCTGCTGTCATCGAGCCGCCTGTGGAAGAAATCCCGGAACCAATGACGGATGTGCCGCCCGACCCGGCTATTTCTATCGAAGCCAGAAATGCCTATGGCTATACTGATGATGCCATGCTGCCCCTGACAAAAGATCGTGCAATGGAACTTTTTGAACGGGATGTTCCGGTGTATCTTCTCTATGGGGATAATACCGAGGCCATGGCCTTTGAGCCGGAGGAAATCTTACAGCATGACGGCATCTTTGGCGTTGACGGAGCAGATTGGGAGCAGGTCAAGGAACAGTTTGCTGTTGTTGCTCCGAACAAATGGGAGGAAGTCTTTCGCTGGTCAGCGACAGATAGCTTCTGCATCTTCCAGCTGTTGAACAGTGCAGCAGATATCCGATTTATGAATATGGACTATCTGAAAAGCAAGGGGCTGGAACCAACTGCTGATGATTATACTGCCGTCTATGCCGGGGAACTTCGTTATGCCGGGGATACCGGGAACAAGCTGGATGGTCTGTATCAGACTTTCAATATGAATCGCCCAGAGGATTTTACTGGACACAGCCTGTCCGTAAGTGACATTGTTGCCCTAAAGCAGAACGGTGTTGTAACATCCTATTATGTGGACAGCATCGGATTTGTGGAGCTTCCCGCTTTCTTGAAGCCGGAGAATTACCTGAAAAATGCGGAGATGGCGATGGAGGATGACTACGGCATGATCGACGGTATCATCAATAACGGTGCCAAAGAGCAGCCGGAGCTTACCCGACAGTCCCCTGATTTATCTGCATTATTTGCTCAGGCGCAGCAGACCGTTCAGGAAGCGCCGAAGCGTGAAAGCGACAAACGGGAATCTGTTCTGGAAAAGCTCCATGCGCCGATGTCGCCCCGCAATGAAAAGACCGCGCCAGTCAAAAGCGCAGAAAGGGATTTGATATGATGGATTTTACCAACGACGAAATGAACCTCATGTGCATCTACAACACCGGCTCCCGTGCCGGTCTCATGGAGGCGCTGGCTAACATGAAGAAGTATCTGGAAAAGGACGAAACCGAACTTCTGGAACTGACGGAATCTGCTCTGTCTAAGCTGGGCAGGCTCAGTGATGAGGACTTTGAAAAGCTGGAGTTGGTGCCAGATTTTGATGCCTGACCGTATGCTTGTTACGAAAAAATGCGGCATGGTGCAGTTTCTCGTAATAACGCGCAATCTCTACTGAAGGAAAATGCTTAAACCCGCAAAAATTTTCAGTAGAATCCATTGGTTAATTCGGGAAACTGTGTTTTGTCGCAAAAGTTATATGATTTTTGCGACAAAACGAAATTGCTGGCTACCCCATTCAAAAATTTTTGTTCCATAATCCCCTTGCTTTTTTGTCGCAAAAGTTGTACAATAAATGCGACAAAACGAAACGGAGGTGATACCGTGCATCAAGACAGCATCGTCAAAAGAATTATGGAGCGAATCGAGAATGGAGATTATGATAGTGTATATATCGCTACCGATTTTTCTGATCTGGGCGAATATAATGCCGTCCGTCAAGCTCTTTTGCGATTAGAAAAACTTGGAAAAATCCAAAAAATTATGCGGGGTGTCTATTATTATCCCCGATACAGCGAATTGATCCAGGAATATGAAGCACCGTCCCCCAATAAAGTTGCGGAGGCTATCGCACGACGCCTCAACTGGACGATTGCACCTTGCGGAGATACCGCCTTGAATGCTTTGGGGCTGTCCACACAGGTTCCTGCAAAGTGGAGCTATATCAGCGATGGAGCCTATAAGCAGTTTCAGATAGGAAATCTGTCAATCGAGTTCAAGCATCGGAACAACAGAGAGATTTCCGGTATGTCTCCGATCACTGCACTGATTATCCAGGCATTGAAAGCCATAGGCAAAGAGAACATCAGCGAGACACAACTGGAGATTATAAGACGCAAACTCAATGCGGACGAAAAGGCTATTGTTTTGAAGGAAGCACAGCAGTCGGCAGTATGGATTTTCGATACGGTGAAACGAATCTGCATTTGAGCACAGGAGAAAAGATATGTACAATTTGGTCAAACAACCAGCAGAACAGCTGCGGATTGTATTTAGAAACGCAGCGCAAAAAACAGGACTACACGAAGCAATCATAGAAAAGGATTTCTGGGTATGTTTTACCTTGGATTATCTTTTTCATAAATGCAAGTGGGCCAGTGCATTCACCTTTAAGGGCGGCACCAGCCTTTCCAAGTGTTACAGCCTGATTCAGCGGTTTTCGGAAGATATTGACCTGATTCTGGATTGGCGTGTGCTGGGGTATGAGCAAAATGAGCCATGGGCGGAGCGCTCCAATACAAAGCAGGATGCTTTTAATAAGGAGGCAAACGTCCGTGCAGAGCAGTTTTTAAGCAGCGAGGTACTTCCGGTACTAAAGCAGGATATCAGCGAGCTTCTTGGTCAGGATGCCGTACTCTATATTCTTCCGGAAGATCCGCAGACAATCTGTTTCCAGTATCCGCGAATCTTTGAGAACACATCGACCTTGCAGGTAATCCGCCTTGAAATTGGCGCATTGGCAGCATGGACTCCTTCTGTTGAGAAACGAATTGTCCCTTATGTAGCCGAATGTTATCCAAAAGCATTTACCAAGGCCGAGACAACGGTACTGACCGCTGCTGCGGAGCGGACATTCTGGGAAAAAGCAACGATTCTGCACCACGAAGCAAACCGACCGGAAACACTTTCTATGCCCAGTCGGTATTCCAGACACTACTATGATTTGTACTGCATTGCACATTCGGAAAATAAAGAGGCAGCATTTCATAATATTCCATTGCTGAAAAAAGTGGTGGATTTTAAGATGAAGTTTTATCCGAGAAAATGGGCGCATTATGAGCTGGCCTTTCCAGGGACTTTGAAACTTGTGCCGCCGGAGTACCGTATGGATGATTTACGGAAGGACTATGAATCAATGGCAAACATGATGTTTGGAAGTTATCCGGATTTTGACACACTCATGTCCTATATTCGTGAGTTGGAAACAGAAATCAATACCCTTTCATAACTTATGAATGTAGGAGGGGCGAAATAAAGCAATGGGAAAAAGCAACAAGGTCTGCCCCAACTGTGGGCGAAAGATGAAACAGCAGTTCATCGGCTTGCAGCATTGTCGCTGCGGTGTGAGCTGGAAGAAAGATATCGGGTTCTTTGAACGAACCCCGGATATGGTGTTCGGGCTGCGGCACAACAAGCCCGGTCAGAAACCCAGCCGTATCATTGAGATACGGCGAAAAGAAAACTGAATACAACATTTGGGAGAGCGTCTGCGTTTTGCAGGCGCTCTTTCTGCGTGAAAGGAGACGTGATCTATGGCAAGTAAATTGCAGGTGTACCGGCAGATGTCCGAGCAGGCGCAGCGGCAGCTTACCGGCAGTCTGGAGCGCTGGCAGTCTTTCCTGACCACCGCTGCAAGACTGTACAAATATCCCTACCATGAGCAGGTAATGATCCATGCCCAGCGCCCTGAGGCTACGGCCTGTGCTGAGTACGATGTCTGGAACGACACCATGCGCCGGTATGTGCGCCGTGGTTCCAAGGGCATTGCCCTTATCGACACTTCCGGAGATCGTGACCGGCTGCGCTACGTCTTTGATGTAGCAGATACCGGCACACGCCCTAATTCCCGGAACTTAAATCTGTGGCAGCTGCGGGAGGAACACACAGAAGCTGTGTCTGCCATGCTGGAGCGCAATTATGGCATCCCTTCCAGTGGAAATCTCCTGGAACAGCTTGAAGCGGTTGCCACCCAGCTTGTACGGGAATATTGGCAGGATAATAAGCGGGATATTCTCGACATCCTTGAGGATTCGTTCCTGGAGGAGTATGATGAGTTCAACGTCGGAGTGGCATTCCGAAACGCAGCGGAAGTCAGCATTACCTACTCTCTGCTTTCCCGATGCGGGCTGAACCCTAACGACTATTTTGAACATGAAGATTTTATGAGCGTCTTTGATTTTAATACCACTGAGACTGCCGGTGCCCTGGGCACGGCGGTCAGCGGCATCAATCAGCAGGTGCTGCGGGAAATCGGAGCCGCTATCAGAAACTATGAGCGTGAGCAATATGCGGAAAGGAGCGCAGAGCATGGAAATGACATACAGACAGAACGGGGATTATCTGATCCCGAACATCAAGCTGAGCGAGCAGGAGGAGAAGCCCATCGGGAAGTACGGGCAACTTCGGAAGCAGTACCTGAAGGAGCATCGTCCGATTCTGTGGAACAGGCTGATTTTATCGGAGCAGCTGTTTCCCCATCTTCGGGAGATCGACGAGACGGCACACCGGAGGTTGGACGAGATGATGCCCCAGATGGCGAAGCAGGCGGGAGTGACCGAGGAGCTGAAAGCCAGAGACCCGATGATGTGGGCCGGGCTGATGAACAGCTTGAAAGCACAGGCGGAGGAAATCATCCTGAAGGAACTGGTGTACAATTAACGGATGAGCCCGCCCCGGCAGTTGAGCCGGAAAAGGCAGCAGAACCGGAAAAGCCGGTACAATCGAATACAGAAGTGGAAGCAGTGCAATTCCAGCAGCTAACGCTGGATATGCTGTTTCCGACAGAACAGGAGCAAATCTCCCGGATTGATGAAGCGGATCGCACCCAGCCAGTGCCCTCCGCTTTTTCTTTTGCTCAGATGGACATCGACCATATCCTCCGGATTGGGAGCAATACGACCCATACCAGAGAGCATATCGTAGATGCATTTCAGAAGCAGAAATCCACGGAAGAAATCGCTGCCCTTCTGCAAAAGGAGTTCCATGGTGGCTATGGCATTAAGGGGGAGCGTGGTGACTATGCCGCATGGTATGCGGAGGATGGTATCCATCTCCATCGGGGGCGGGACGCCCGGTTCCGTTCGGATGCACAGATCATTGCATGGACGGATGCGGCGGAGCGAATTGAGCAGCTGCTGGAGGATGGCAGTTTTGCCACCAACGTGGAACTGGCAGAGGCAGAAGGAATTGTCCGTTCCGAGCTGGCGCTCCATCTGCTGTATCTGCACGGCGATATGAGTGAGGAGGCCAGAGAACAGGAATACCTTTCCTGTCTGAATGACCTGCCTTTTGGATATCCGGAGGCCACCGCCGCACTGGCAGAGCGCATGACTGCCCCAGAGTTTCAGGAGACCTTAAAGGGTGAACTGGCGCAGTTTATTGGGGCGTATCTGGGATACCGGGGACTGCTGCGTTTTCATTATCACAAAATAGACGAGCTATGGCAGGGCGTAAAGGATTTACCTCTGGAGCGCAGGGAGTATGCCAGTAACCTTTCTGCAATTCCGGATATCCGGGGCTTTATCACAGAGGATGAGATCAATGCAGAACTTGCCGGAGGAAGCAGCGTTTACGGTGGGAAAGGCAGAATTTATGCGTTCTTTACCGATGACCACACCATGAAAGAAAAGGCGGATTTTCTAAAATCCGAGTATGGGATCGGGGGTCGTTCTCATGCTCTGTCCGGTGCGGACAAAGCATGGGAGGATCATAGCAGCAAGGGCATCAAGCTGAGAAAAGACGGCTGCGCAGATGTGGAAGTGAATTGGACGAAGGTTGCCGAGCGCATTACCGGGCTGATTCAGAAAGACCGTTATTTCACACCGGAGCAGATCGAAGCCTATGAACGGATGCATCTGGAAGATACAGAACCGGATGCTACGGAACAGACCGAGAAGCCGGAAAATGTGCCTGTGGAGCAACCAGCTGCCAAAACAGCAGAATCCGTACCCGAAAGAACAGAGCCAGAGGCAAGCCAAGTGCCAGATCACAGAGAAGAACCAGAAAGCAAGGTGTTGGACACATCTGAACCTCGCCCTGTCACAGCAGACGAAATCAACGATGCTCTGATTCGCTGGAATGGCAGTTTTGAAAGCAAAGTCCAGGTCAGTGACTATATGCTTGCCCATGGTCGGGAGCGCGGCACAGCACAATGGCTGAAAGAAGCCTTTGGCGGCAGTGATACATTCCCGGTTAAGACTGACCACGGCAGTCTGGAACTTCCCTGGGCGCGTGTCCAGCGGCAGCTGGGGGTATTGGTAACAAACGGTAATTTTCTGACGGAAGCTGACCGGATGCTGGCACAGGCGGAAAAGTTGGCGGCACAGGATGCGGTTCCCTCTTATGAACGGTTTACTGTGATTGAAACGGAGGACGGCTATGGCATCTGGGATGACCTCCACGATGGCTTGTATGTGGATGAGGAGGGTGTGACTGCTGACTTTGATTCCCAATGGGCTACCGAGGATTATCTGAAGGAACTGCGGCAAAAGGTTTCTGAACGGGAAGCGGCGGAATGGCTCTATGTGGAGCGTTCCAAATCAGAGGTTGGTAACGCACAAATTGTCGAAAACGAAGCCCCCATAGATACAAGTACCCCGGAGGCAAGTCCCCTTTCGGAGCAGGAGCATATACCCCAAATCCAGAGCAATGATGACCTTCTGGGGGTGGAGCTGACCATTGAGGGGCGGCGCTTTGTTGTCGATGAAGTCCGGGGCGATGAGGCATCCCTCCGGGATATTACCTTTCAGGAGAATACGGGCTTTCCTGTCTTTCGGGATTTGCACGTTGAAGATGTGCGCGGTTGGCTGAATCCCACCCATGTGACTATCCCTACCGTCAACATGGAAGCAGAACTGACTGAGGCAGAACTGGAATATCTGCGTCCCCAGCTGGACGCTGCCGGGATTGATTATCTTGTGGCGAATGCCGGGTACAATGCCCGCACCATCAGCTTTTCTTCAGAAGATTATCAGAAAGTGCAGGCCATGCTGGATGCCATCCCGGATGATCTGGAATCCCGCACCCAGGTGGAGGCGGTCTATCCCGGAGAAAAGGTCGGTCTGCCTTATGATATCGTGCTGCAAACACATCATACCGAACCGGAACACGAGTCACCGACTCCCTCTCTTGCGGATGAGGCGGCCAGTTTTGAAGCAGAGCGACAGGCTTACCGGGATCAGGTTCTGGCAGGTCTGACACCGGAGCAGAGAACGATTGTGGATGCATGGGAAGCTGCCGGATTCCCGTTCAATCCCAGTAAGGAACACCCGACACGCATGATTTTCGGTGGAGAAGAATCCTATCCGATGGTATTCAATTCCTGGCAGTCTGCCTATGATGCCATTGACAATGCTGAATTGAAAGATACGCCCGGACTTCGGGATAAAGTACAGGCGATTCTTCGTCCAGAACCCCCGACACCGGAGGATGAACTGGATGCGAACCCTATCTCCGTCCAGATTAGCGGAGAGTGGCAGACTTTCCCCAATCGGGGCGCTGCCGAAGATGCCATGTATGCAGACTTCAAGGAGCAGACCCACCGGAACGCACAGAATTTCCACATCACAGACGATGCTCTGGGCGTGGGCGGCCCGAAAGCGAAGTATCAGGCCAACATCAATGCCATCAAGCTGCTGAAACATCTGGAAGCGGAGGGCTTGCAGGCCAGCCTCGAACAGCAGGCAGTTTTGTCGAATTATGTCGGTTGGGGCGGTCTGGCAGATGCTTTTGACCCGGACAAGACCAGTTGGAGCGGTGAGTATGCAGAGTTAAAGGAACTGCTGACTCCGGAAGAATATGAAGCAGCCAGAGCTTCTACCTTAAATGCCCACTATACAAGTCCTACGGTGATCCATGCCATATATGAGGCATTGGAGCGCATGGGATTTGAAAATGGCAACATTTTGGAGCCATCTATGGGTGTTGGCAATTTCTTTGGCTGTCTGCCGGAGCAAATGAAAGACAGTCGCCTATATGGTGTGGAACTGGACAGCATCACAGGTCGCATTGCAAAGCAGTTATACCCCAAGGCGAATATTACAGTTGCCGGATTTGAGACCACAGACCGCAGGGATTTCTACGATGTGGCGATTGGCAATGTGCCTTTTGGACAGTATCAGGTCAATGACCGGGCTTACAACAAGCTCGGTTTTTCTATTCACGATTATTTCTTTGCCAAGACACTCGATCAGGTGCGTCCTGGCGGAGTGATTGCCTTTGTGACGTCACGGTACACCATGGATAAGCAATCTCCGGAAGTGCGAAAGTACATTGCCGAGCGGGCGGAACTGCTGGGCGCGATCCGACTGCCTAACAATGCGTTCCGAGCCAATGCCGGTACGGATGTGGTGTCGGACATTATCTTTCTCCAGAGGCGTGACCGACCGATTGCGATTGAACCGGACTGGGTGCATCTGGGACAGAATGAGGACGGATTCGCCATCAACAGTTACTTTGTAGAGCATCCGGAAATGATTCTGGGGCGGCAGTCCTCCGAAAGTACGCAATACGGCAGACAGGATTTTACCGTGGAACCCATTGAGGGTCTGGAACTGGCTGACCAGCTTCACGATGCGGTGAAATATATTCGGGGCTGTTATCAGGCGGCGGAGCTTCCTGACCTTGCAGAAGATGAACAGATCGCGGACACCATCCCGGCTGACCCAAACGTAAAAAATTACAGCTATACCGTGGTGGATGGCGAAGTGTATTACCGTCAGAACAGCCTGATGAGCAAGCCGGAGCTGAATGCCACAGCAAAGGAGCGTGTCAAAGGGTTAATTGGTCTGAGGGATTGTCTGCGCCGTCTGATCGACCAGCAGATGGACGCTTATGTGTCAGCCAGCGAAATTCAAACGACACAGGCAGAATTAAATCAGCTTTACGATACGTTCTCTGCAAAATACGGCTTGATTAACAGCCGCGCCAATGCCCTGGCTTTTCAGGATGACAGTGCCTACTATCTGCTTTGCACCTTGGAGGAGCTGGACGATGAAAAGCAGTTGAAACGCAAGGCAGACATTTTTACCAAGCGCACCATCAAGCCCCATGAGGTCGTGACCTCCGTGGATACTCCCTCTGAAGCACTGGCACTGTCCATTTCAGAGAAAGCACGGGTTGACCTCGACTACATGGCGCAGCTGACGGGTATGGAGCAGGAAGAACTGCTGGCAGGGCTTCGGGGCGTGATCTTCCAAGACCCCATTCAGGGGGAATGGCAGACCGCGGACGAATACCTTTCCGGCAATGTGCGCCAGAAACTACGGGTGGCAGAAAGAGCCGCAGAAAGCAATCCAGCTTACCTTCTTAATGTGGAAGCCCTCCGTGCTTCCCAGCCAAAAGACCTGGATGCTTCGGAAATTGAGGTGCGACTTGGTGCGACCTGGATCGACCAGCACTATATTCAGCAGTTCATGGAGGAGACCTTTGAACCGCCATACTATCTGCGCCGAAACATTCAGGTACACTTCTCCTCTTTTACGGCAGAATGGAACATCAGCGGTAAATCCTCGCCTGCCTACAATGATGTCAATGCCTACATGACCTTCGGAACAGAGCGCGCAAATGCCTACCGGATTCTGGAGGATACGCTGAACCTGCGGGATATTCGGATTTATGACACGGTAACAGACCCGGACGGCAAGGAACGCCGGGTGCTAAATTCCAAGGAGACCACCCTTGCCCAGCAGAAACAGCAGGCCATTAAGGATGCCTTTCAGGATTGGGTATGGCGTGACCCTGACAGGCGGCAGGAATTGGTGCAGCGGTATAATGAACTGTTCAATTCCAACCGTCCTCGCGAATATGATGGACACCATATCTCCTTTTCCGGCATGAATCCGGAAATCCATTTGCGGGAGCATCAGCTGAACGCGGTAGCGCACGTTCTCTATGGCGGTAATGTGTTGCTGGCACACAAGGTGGGCGCAGGCAAGACCTTTGAAATGGTGGCCGCTGCCATGGAAAGCAAACGATTGGGATTGTGCAATAAGCCTATATTCGTAGTTCCCAACAACCTGACCGGGCAATGGGCCTCCGAGTTTTTACGGCTGTACCCATCTGCCAATATCCTTGCTGCAACGAAGAAAGATTTTGAGCCAAAGAACCGCAAGAAGTTTTGCGCCCGCATTGCAACAGGCGCCTATGATGCCGTTATCATTGGGCATAGCCAGTTTGAGCGCATTCCTGTATCTATGGAACGGCAGGAGCAGCTTTTACGAGATCAGATTGCTGAAATCACGGAGGGTATTGAAGAACTGAAAGCCAGCCGCGCTGAAAAGTTTACCATTAAATCTATGGAGCGCACGAAGAAAGGTCTGGAGACCAGACTTAAAAAGCTGATGGAGTCCGGGCGTAAGGATGATGTGGTCACATTTGAGGAGCTGGGCGTTGACCGGCTCTATGTGGACGAGGCGCACGCGTTCAAAAATTTGTTCCTCTACACCAAGATGCGGAATGTAGCTGGACTTTCCACTTCTGATGCACAGAAATCCTCCGATATGCTTTTGAAGTGCCGATACATGGATGAAGTGACGGATAGCAAGGGCATTGTGTTTGCGACAGGAACACCTCTCAATAACAGCATGACAGAAATGTATACGATGATGCGGTATCTTCAGCACGATATGCTTCAGCAGAAAGGACTGACACATTTTGACTGCTGGGCATCGACCTTTGGCGAGACCACTACGGAGATAGAATTAGCACCTGAAGGCACGGGCTACCGGGCAAGGACAAGATTTGCAAAATTCTTTAATCTGCCGGAGCTTATGACCTTATTCAAAGAGGTGGCAGACATCAAGACATCCGATCAGCTGAATTTACCGGTTCCAGAGGCGGTCTATCATAATGTGGTGGCACAGCCAACGGAAATTCAGAGCGCCATGGTGCAGGAGCTGTCTGAGAGAGCCGCAAGGGTTCACGCCGGTTCTGTGGATGCATCCGTCGATAATATGCTCAAGATCACGACGGATGGCAGAAAGCTGGGCCTTGACCAGCGTATCATTAATCCCAACCTGCCGGACGATCCGACCAGTAAGGTCAATCTATGCGTGGATAACATCTACCGCATCTGGGATGAAGGGCAGGCGGATAAGCTGACCCAGCTGGTATTCTGCGATCTGAGTACCCCAAAGACCGGCGCACCGGCTGCAAAAGCGGCGAAAGCTGTGGCAGGGAATATCGACAGCCCGGAGCTTCATGCCGTGGAAGCTGCTATTGATGACCTGCCGCAGGAGCCGGAATTTACGGTCTATGACGATATTCGGGAAAAGCTGGTTTCTATGGGTATCCCTCGTGAGCAGATCGCATTTATCCATGAGGCTAATACGGACGCAAGAAAAAATGAGTTGTATGCCAAAGTGCGATCTGGTCAGGTGCGTGTGCTTATGGGCAGCACCTTCAAAATGGGCGCTGGAATGAACGTCCAGGACAGACTTGTGGCGCTGCACGATTTGGACGCGCCCTGGAGGCCGGGTGATCTGGAGCAGCGTTCCGGGCGCATCATCCGTCAGGGCAATCAGAACAAGCAGGTTCATATCTTCCGCTATGTGACGGAGGCGACCTTTGATGCGTACCTCTGGCAGACCCTGGAGAATAAACAAAAATTCATTTCGCAGATCATGACCAGCAAATCCCCGGTGCGCTCCTGCGACGATATTGATGAGACGGCGCTTTCCTTTGCGGAGATCAAAGCCCTTTGCGCTGGTGACGAGCGAATCAAGGAAAAGATGGATTTGGATGTGGATGTGGCAAGACTGAAGCTGATGCGCGCAAACCACCAGAGCCAGCAGTATCGTCTGGAGGACAACATCCTACGCCATTTCCCAGAGCAGATCGAGCAGAACAAGGGCTTTATTGCCGGGTTCCAGGCAGATATGCAGACATTGACGGAGCATCCGCATCCCCAGGATGGCTTTGCCGGAATGACTGTGCGGGGCGATGTGCTGACGGATAAAGAAAACGCCGGTGCTGCCCTGGTAGATGCCATGAAAGAGGTAAAGGGATTGGAGCCGGTGCAGATAGGAAGCTACCGCGGTTTCCAGATGTCTTTGACTCTGGAGGACTTCGGCAAGCAGTATGTGCTGACCCTGAAAGGAAAAATGTCCCATCGGGTGGAGCTTGGCAAAGACCCGCGCGGCAACCTGATTCGTATCGACAATGCCCTTGCTGCTATGGAGGGGCGTATGACCCGTGTGCAGGAAAAGCTGGACAGCCTCTATACTCAGATGGAAAATGCAAAAGCAGAGCTTGGCAAGCCATTCCCGCAGGAGCAGGAATTTCGGGAAAAATCCGCGCGATTGGCAGAGCTCAATCTTGCCTTGAACATTGATGACCGCACTCCGCTGGAGGCGATGATGGATGCGGCAGCCGAGGAACCGCCAAGGACAGCAATTACGGCCAAATCTACACGCCCCTCTGTGCTGGATAAGCTCCACGCACCGCTGCCACCAAGGGCAGCACCCACCAAACAGGACGAAAAGGAGGTTCGATAAAATGACCAAGACGTTTACCAAAGACACTCCATTATATCTACACTCTGCTGCGTATGCAAGAGAGCATGAGGAGCTGCCCCTCTACCGGGAATCCTATCTTGCGAATGTAGCCTGCAAGGAGGCGATTGAGAAAGCTGTTTCCAATCACTATGCCAACAACCATGTGGACGTGAAAGCGATTCTGGAGGAAGTCGGCGCTGGATTCAGCATGGAGCGGATGAAATATGTTCTTGCCAATACCATCCGGGAGAAGGATTGGGACGGACGATTTTCCAGAGCGAATAAAGCATGGGCAAAGACCGTGCCGGTTGTGGAGGAAACGGATGGTTGGGGCTACAAACGCAACAGCAGTTTTGTGGTGGATCGGAGCCATCCGGCTGTACTGGACGGCTTTGTTTCTCATTTTCGCAAGGAGCTGGAACGAGCACCCCAGGTGAAGAAGTCCTCTGTACTGAATAAGCTGAAAGCCCCATTGCCGGAAACTGCTGCTTCTGGCAAAGGCAAGTCTCAGGAGTTATAAACCATGGCAAGGAAAGAGCGCCGACTGGAGCTGCGCCTGTCGGATGAAGAATACGATTTGATCCAGCAGCAGATGGGGCTGTGCGGAACGGATAATATGAGTGCCTTTGTTCGGAAAATGGCCATAGACGGCATGGTTATTAAGCTGAATATGCCGGAACTTCAGGAGCTTCTTCATCTTCTGCGCAGAGCCAATGCTAACATCAATCAGATCACCAAGCGGCTGCATGAGACGGGGCGTATTTATGATACAGATTTGGAGGAAATACTCGGCTATCAGAAACAGGCAAAGGATGGGTTGAACGAGATATTGACCCGACTATCCAGACTGAATTAACCGGGGAAAGAACGGGCGGCGGGGCGCTTTGATTTGGCTCCGCCGCCCCTCTTTCGTTTTGCCCGGAATAGCAAAGTGGTGATTTCGTTCGTGATACATTATAATATAGGTAGAAACAGGAAGGAGGATTCACTCATGAAGTTCTTAATGAAAATCTTATTTGCCCCTATTATCGCAGTGCTTGCAGTTTTCACATGGCTAGCTGTCCAGCTGGTTAAAGTCTCTGCGGTTATCCTGAATTTTATTGCTTTTTTTGTTGGCCTGGGGGCGCTTTGTATCCTCTGGAACGGCGATACTGCACAGGGAATAGCCGGACTGATTGCCGCATTTCTGCTCACGCCCTTTGGTCTGCCGATGCTGTTCATTATTCTGCTGGGACAGGCTCAGAGATTTCGGTACTGGATTCAGGACAGGGTGTATGAATAATCACTTCTGGCCAACTTGGCCAGAAGTCAGATGCTCTCACTACGGTGGGAGCTTTTTTCTGCGATTTTTTATGGAGAGGAGGTTCGGAAATATGGCAGTAACCCGCATTATACCCATGCACCTGAACAAAGGCAAAACCATTAAGCAGTGCCTGACTGACCGCTTAGACTATGGGAAGAATCCGGATAAGACGGACGGCGGCGAATTGATCTCTTGCTTTGCCTGTGACCAGGATACCGTTGATGTAGAATTTGCTCTCTCCAAGCGAGAGTATTTTCAGCTGACCGGACGAAAACAGGAAAGTGATGTGATCGCCTATCAGGTGCGCCAGTCCTTTAAGCCGGGAGAGATCACCCCGGAAGAAGCGAACCGGATGGGATACGAATTTGCACAGCGATTTTTGAAAGAGAACCATGCCTTTATCGTTTGCACCCATACAGATAAGCACCACATCCATAATCACATTTATTGGAACTCCACCAGCCTTGACTGTACTCGGAAATTTCGGAATTTCTGGGGCAGCACCATGGCTGTCCGCAGATTGAGTGATCTGATTTGTGTAGAACATTGTATGTCGGTTGTGGAGAATCCCAAGCCCCATGGAATGAGCTATAACCGCTGGCAGGGCGATGTGGAAAGGCTGTCCAACCGTGACCGGCTCTGCTTTGACATAGACGAAGCATTGGCGAAAAAACCCCATGACTTCGAGGGGTTCCTCTCTTTGATGGAGCAGGCTGGGTATACTATCAGCAGGGGTAAGCATATATCTTTTGGTCATGCAAGACAGGAGCGGAATATCCGGCTACGTTCTCTGCCGGAGGAATATCAGGAAGATGCTCTACGGGAGGTGCTGTTAGGCAAGCGTATCCACAATCCGAAACGCCGCTTCAGTCCGCTAGCAGCGCAGAAAGCGAAGTTGGTCAGCAACCTAGAGGAAAAGAAAAATCAGGGGCGTGGGCATTATTATGATCTATCCATCCAGAACCAGATCACCAAACAGCAGGCAAAGGCGCTTCTTTATTATCAGCAGCATGGTTTTACCACCGTAGAGGATTTTGAAAAATTTGCGGCATCCGTGTCAGAAGTAAAAAAACGGCAGGATACGCTGATGGCTCAGATCACTTCCGCAGAAAAGCGTATGAATGAAATCAGCGTTCTGCAAAAGCATATCACAAATTACCTCAAGACCAGGGACGTGTATGCCGGTTATCGCAAGTCAGGCTACTCTAAGAAATATTTTGAAGAACACGCCGATGAGATCGAGTTGTGTAAGAAATCGAAAAGGGCATTTGACGAGCTTTTGCCCACTGACACATCCGGGAAAACCGCTGATACGCATAAACGGAAGCTGCCATCGTTGAAAGAATTGCAGGCAGAGTATGCAAAACTGTTGGTAGCAAAGAAGGCGGCATACCCCGAATACTATCAGGAAAAAAACGAGTACCGGGAACTGCTGACTTATCAAGCGAACTTGGCTGGACTGTTTGGAATTGAAAATGTAAAACAGGAGCCGCAGAGGGAGCATCAGCATGAAGAAAAATAAGCGCCGGAACGGTGCGCCGCCGAAGATGAAATCTTCGATCAAAGGGGTTTGGGGCAGAGCCTCAACAAGCAAAACAGGGAGAAGGCCGCGCAAGCGGTTTTCTCCCTGTTGGTCGCCTTTGTACGGACAAAGGCATTGCTTGCAAAAGATATACCGTAAACCATAACCCAATCGACATCTTTGACATATAACGTGAATCTGGATATTGTATAAGCGAAAACCATTCTGATTTGCTACGGCAATCGAATGGTTTTCTTGCGCTATGAACTACTTTTTCCCGTGACCTGGACGCTAAAAAAAGAGAAAGGCGGTTACAATAATCGTGCATAAGCACAATTTTGAAACTGCGTATCAGGAGGGAAACATTATGACAGAGAAAATTTTATCAGAAAATGATTTGGTGACATTTGAAAGAGAATTGCGCCGAGAGGAAAAGAGCAAGGCAACGATTGAAAAGTACCTGCGGGATGCGAAAGCGTTTTTTGCCTTTGTGGGGGAACAGATTATCTCCAAGGAAGTGGTGATTGCGTTCAAACAGCATTTGGTGGAGGCACAGTACGCTGTCAGTTCCATCAATTCCATGCTGGCCAGTATTAACAGCCTGCTGGCTTTCCTGGGACTTGCGGAGTGCAAGGCAAAGAATCTGAGGATGCAGAAGCAGACCTACTGTACCGAGGATAAGGAACTGACCAAGGAGGAATATCTGCGGCTTCTGGAGGCTGCAAAAAATCAGCCCCAGCTGATGCTGGTGATGGAGACGATCTGTTCCACCGGCATCCGGGTGTCTGAACTGAAATACTTTACTGTGGAAGCGGTGCGCCGGGGAGAGATTACAATCTCCTGCAAAAACAAAACCCGGAACATCATCGTTCCGGGGAAGCTGAAAAAGCTGCTGCTGGACTACGCCGCAAAAGAGAAGATTCGGATGGGAACCATCTTCATCACTAAAGGCGGCAAGCCTCTGGATCGGTGCAACATTTGGGCGCAGATGAAGCGGCTGTGTGACAAGGCCAGAGTGAAGAAAAGCAAGGTCTTTCCCCATAATCTGCGCAAGCTGTTTGCCAGAACCTTTTATGGAATCGAAAAGGATATCGCCAAGCTGGCAGATATTTTAGGTCACAGCAGCGTGAACACCACTCGCATTTATATCATGTCCACCGGCAAGGAGCATCGTCAGAAAATTGAGAAGCTGGGGCTTGTGATATAGGCAAAAAATAAGCACCACATAATTTACATTATGTGACATTGGAAAGCAGCAAACGACAAAAAAGTGAAGAAAAAGCGTTCTGTATCCCGACACATGGGCGCACAAAGGCACACCCTCTCCCGGCTTTCAAAAAAATTTGCGGCGAGGGTGTTAGCGTGCTGCCCAAAACCATACTATGTATAAAATTAACGCCTGAAATCACTACTTTTTTCCTTTGACCTATTGATTTTTTGCCCCG
>Ga0129308_1001360_pt1 | contig 25877 bp, 27 predicted proteins | sample L827metagenome_FD_94440 | JGI IMG/M metagenome (GOLD analysis project Ga0129308, IMG submission 94440) | Ring-tailed lemur group fecal microbial communities from Wisconsin, USA - L827 metagenome | ecosystem: Host-associated > Mammals > Digestive system > Large intestine > Fecal | place: USA...
AATGACAACTATCTTAGGAGCAAGGGGAAGAAACTAACAACGGTTTTAGTAATGAATAACAGAATGTGACAACTTATTTAGTAACTAGCCTCTAAAAGTAACAACCAGTTCAAGTATAAGTCACCCAATCCACGGCACCGCCTTCAGCTTCTGCAGGAACTCCAGTGTACGTCCCTGCGTATGGTCGACATCAAACATGGCATTTCCACTCCACGTGCGGCGGTTCTTCAATGCATGGCTTCCCTCGCAATACCCCGCCACCACCAGGCCGGGTAATTTGTTCTTCAACTCTTTGGCTTTACTCTTATCGCCCTCAGCCATTAGGCGCTGATACATCTCGACCGACGATTTCCACCGTCCGCTGCAGATGTGATGTACAAACTCTTCCAGTGACATTTTAACGCAACGCTGTTCGCGCACATTAAAGTAGAAAGAGCATAAATCATTAAAATCCATTTTTAATGGGGTTTTAATTTAAGATAGGGAAAAAACGTTGCCCTTCGCCTGCAATCCGAGATTGCAATATGCGAAAGTACGACATATAAAACTGACGAAATATTACACTTTACGCCAAATCACCCACCGTTTACCGACTGTTTATCAGCATTCTAACAAACAGCCGGCAGAACTAAAGTGTACAATTAGCATTCTTCTTTTTATTTATTCTTTTTAACAGTAAGGACAATACTCCCCAGAGAACCCTTCCAAATTGTTCCCAATCTGTATTCTTTTAAACCCACAGTGCTTCGTTTTTTATACCCTAACGGTATAAGAAGCCCCAGAAGGACAGCCATACAGACTCACAGAGACGCTTACATACATCCTCCGTTATCACTCCTCCCCTTCCTTCTTTTAGGTCAATCTGAAATGTTTCTCAAATATTATACCCACATACTTTTTGACTTGCCCTCTTCTTTTCTTGCCGGTTAATCTCCCCCTACCTCTTTTTCTTTGCTAGTCAATCTTCCCCTTTCTTCTTCTTTTCTTGTTGATTGGAGAATATTTTATAGCCCCTCCTACACATCCGCTTCAGTTCCGCCAGTTGCCGGTACGACAAACTCTCAATGTCTCGCTCCAGCTTTTCCAACTCTTTTTCTACACTTCTCACCCTATTCCATCTGTCACAATTTGTTTCCAAATCTTCTTTTTATTCATATTCTTAAAATATTTAAAAAATAAAAAGGCGCAAAAATATAAAAATCTGCACTTACAATGTTAAATATTTGAGTTTTTATGAACAAAATATTGTAGTTCGTAAATTTATGTCTAATTTTGCAGAGAGTTATGAGGAGGGTTCGGCAGTGAATATTACACTGACGACCGCGTAGCGTACCTTACCTCCTCCTTTCCCCCTCTCCCCCTTGGTTAATATAGAATGAAAAAATGGTATGTAGCCTACGTGCTTTCACGTCACGAGAAAAAGACTGCTGAGCGCCTCACGAAAATGGGAATCGAGAACTTCCTGCCCGTGCAGGAGGAGATTCGCCAATGGACGCACCGCCGTCAGAAGGTGACACGCGTAGTTATTCCGATGATGATTTTCGTACACGCCACACCGCAGGAACGTGCGGAGGTGCTGACACTCTCGTCGGTGAGCCGCTACATGGTGCTGAGGGGCGAGCACACCCCTGCCGTGATTCCCGACCTGCAGATGGAGCGTTTCAAGTTTATGCTGGACTACAGCGAAGAGACAGTGGAAATGTGCAGCACACCACTGGCTCCCGGCGAAATGGTGAAGGTGATTAAAGGCCCCCTGGCAGGGATGGAAGGCGAGCTGGTGAACGTGGACGGACGCAGCAAGGTGGTGGTACGACTGGAGATGCTGGGATGCGCCGGGGTGGATATGCCGGTGGGATTTGTGGAAGCGGTGAAATAAACAGGGGTTTTGTTTGGAAAATAAAGGCTATTTTCCTTTCTTTGCAAAAGAGGAACCAACTGATTCGTAAGAAGATGAAGAGTACAGCAGAAATCATCTCTATCCTAAAGAAATTCAAACAAGAGTCCGCTCACAAGTATGGCATCAAATCTTTAGGTATTTTCGGCTCATTTGCCCGCAACCAACAAGACGAGGCAAGTGATTTGGACATTTTCGTCACTCTTCAAGAGTCTGATTTTTTCACACTGGAAAAAATAAAGGAAGAGTTGGAACAACTTGTTCATTTCAAAATTGATATCGTCAATTTCAGAGATTCCCTTCGGAATTCCTTCAAACAAAACATTTTGAAAGATGCGATTTACATCTAAAGATATAGTAATAGAGTATCTGGAACTGATGGTTGAGAAATCACAGTTGGTGATAGAACGTAATATTTCCATCATCAACGTACACGACTTTCTATCCTCTCCCGAAAAAATGGAAAAATTTGATGCAGCCTGTATGCTGATACAAGTCATAGGAGAAACTGCAAAAAAAATAGATGATTGGACTTCAGCAAAACTATTTCCCAATTATCCGCAAGTTTATTGGAGAGGTGTATTTGGATGCAGAAACATCATCTCTCATGAATATGGAAATGTTGACCCTCAACAAATTTTCAATATCATCAAGAAATATTTGCCCGAATTAATTGTTTGCGTGACGAAGATTATTGAAGATTTAAAGGATGGCAAACACGATGCATTGTTCTAGGCATAATAATTTCAAACCGCTCAATATCTTACTAATACAAATATTCTTTCAAAGGATAATTACATAAACATCTAGTATTGAATCCATCTATCAAATAAAGGATTTTTCCATTACAATAGATCAAAGCAAGTTGAAAGAAGGCCATTCATACTACTAATTATTAATTACATTTCTTCATCGGTAGTAAGTAAGATATAAAAGTTACCTAATAATCGAAATCTGCAGACTTAATGGTTTATTACATAAAACTACCTATCCATTCTTCAACAACAGATGCCTAGTAACAAGAACTACAAAAGTTTACTGCCAACAAATTAAGCTTAAAAATAATCCAACAATGCACAATCTGCTAATTAGTTTGGTTAACAATTGAATTAGTTATTAATATTATTAAAAAAATAATTTATCAACTAAAGGAATGGCATATATAAAAACATCAAAGGGAAAATTTGAATATAAAAACCATTTATTGTATTTCGGGAATAAACATATAAATTCTACGTCTATCATAAAAAGTATACGTATCCTTTCTACATATCTCGATAAAATAAATATAAACTGGGGGCCTGCATTTGGAACCTTAATAGGCATTGTCCGTAATGAAGACTTCTTACCATGGTCTCCTTGTTTTGATATTTATATCCTAAAAGAAGATGAAGAACGTTTTAAAGATGTTTTGTGGCTTCTTAAAGAGAATAACTTCTATTTGGTACGTTATGAGCGAAGGGGGCTCTATTATCTCCGTAGAGGAGATGATATTTTCAAAGTATTTGTCATGCGAAAAATATCTTATGACATACGACATACAGGTGGAACCGATTTTATACACGAAAAATATCTACAAAACACAGTCAAGTGGAATTTTAAAAGTATTGAGTTTAATGTTCCGGCTGAACTAGACGAATATCTCACTTTTCAATATGGAGATTGGATTGTTCCGAAACAAACAATCATATATACCAAGAGCACTTTTTCAAAGTGGATTCATTGGTTAAAAACATATATTGAAGATCATTTACCAGACAATATTTATTATTTCATCACCCTACAACGTCGTAAAAATGATTTCAATCATTTTAAGATGCTATGCCAAGTGAAGAATAGACCACTACCCGATGGTGTAGAGCTTTCCTCAATGAAGCCAAGAAAGCACAAAAAGATCCTCACTGTAGGTGTTTATGATTTGATTCATAAAGGTCATATTGAGTTATACCGTAGAGCACGTGCATTAGGTGATTATTTAATAGTTGCTGTTCAAGATTCAGACTATATACTTAAATATAAACCAACAGCCAAAATACTGAATTCTACAGAAAATAGAATGTATATGGTTAAATCCATTCGTTATGTAGACGAAGTAATAACATACACAGATGTAGATAGAATAGTTAAAGAAATTGATTTTGATGTTTTTATAACTGGTCCAGATCAAGTTCATGCAGGTTTTCAAGCAGCGATAAAATGGTGCGAAGAAAATGGCAAAGAACATATAATATTGGGACGAACCGAAGGAGTTTCGTCAAGCGAATTAAAAGAGAAAATAGCAAAAAGAATTAGTAACAAATAAAACTTATAGAATGTGCAAAATGATAGGAATAATAGGGGGTAATGGAGTGGCAGCAACCAATAAATTACTTCAAATTATAGAAAATAAACGTGTTCAAGATGGTGCTTTCCGTGATTGCCATCATCCTGAAATGATTGTTTGGCAAGCTACAAAAGTACCCTCAAGAAGTATGTATCTTGAGGGAAAAGGAAAATGTTTTCTCGAAGATTATATAAGAATAGGTAAGCTTCTTAAAAATAGCGGATGTGACAAATTATGTATGTGCTGTAACACTGCCCATTATTTCATAGATGAATTAGAACGTGGTATAGATATTAAATTTATCAATATACTTGAAGAAGTTGCTAAAACAATAAAAGAAGTTGAAGGACAAAAAATTGGGATTATGTGTACAGACGGTTTAAAGAAAGTCGGATTGTATGAGGATATTATCCATCGGCTAAGCCCAAAAGCACAAATAATATTTCCTTCGGATGATATACAAGCATATGTTACAAAAGGAATATGTAATTCAAAAAACACAAAAAGATATTTATCGGACACAATTTCAGAAAGCCCTCAATATTGTTTCCAAAAAACATATGACTGGTTTGAATACCAAGGCTGTGATACAATTGTGGCTGGCTGTACTGATATAAGAAATGTGTATTTTCGTAAGTCTACAAATAAAATTAATTATATAGATAGTTTAGAAATATTAGCAGAAGCTATTAATAATAATTATGAGTAACAAATATAATATAGAATAAATGAAAAAAATAGAACTCGAAGAGCTAAGAGTTATTCAGATGGATATTCTATCTGCCGTACATCATTTTTGCTGTAAAAAGAATATAAAATATTCTTTAGCTTGTGGAACAATGCTTGGCTGTGCTCGACATAAAGGTTATATACCCTGGGACGATGATATTGATATTTGTTTACTTAGAGATGATTATAATCGTATGGTTAAAGAATTTCCTCCTTTATTAAATGACCGTTATAAGTTTTGTACAATGGAAAGAGACAAAAAATGGGCAAATCCTTACGGCAAAGTTTGTGACGAAAAGACAATCATTTACGAAGGAAAAAATAGTTTTGGAATAAATATAGATGTTTTTCCAATTGACAAAGTACCAGAGGATCAAGAAAAATGGTTGACATACGATAAACTTCGCAGACTAATAATACGACTATACAGTGAAAGAGCAGATGGTTACTATCAATACCACTTCAAAAAAGAAAGAAATATATTTGTAAATCTAACTGTAATTGGAGCAAAGTTTATTCTTAACCGTGTACCAATAAACATTATAGCAAAAGCTGTCGACAAATATGCCAAAATATATAATAAATCAAACAGTGAAAAAGTATTTGAGTGCGTTCAGGGTATTTTCCTCAAAAAACCTTTTTCATGCACCCTTTTTGAAGAACTTATTTTGATGCCTTTTGAAGATAGGGAGTTTTTAGCTTTCAAAAATTATGATGAATATTTAACAAATGGATTTGGTAACTGGAGACAATTACCTCCTGTTGAAAAACGTATAACTCATCATATTTTTCAAGCCTGGTGGAAATAATATATATATTCCATATGATCTTTAATGCAATTTCCTTTATTGCTTCATTGTCAAACAAGTCTTATAAAAAACTAATTAATACTCATTTCATGTTTAGGTGTCACAATATTAGTAAATATTGTGACAATAGTAAAAAACAAATAAGAATACACCATATACCTGTAATTAGCATTATTACTGAAGATATAATTTTCATTTATACATTTCATTTCGAGATATTCAATCCATTCACCATCTCTTTTTTGGGAGTTATACATCTCCCTGTGAGCGATTCTATCCTGCCATTTTACAAGTACTAGAGACTTTGCTCATTACGATAGCATTTATCAATCCCATTAAAATGGTAAAAGAGAAATGAATTGTACTGATAGAAAGGGAAAAAGATGAGGCAATAAATAAAATAGTATATATTAAAAATATTCAATCAATCATTCAAATCCAAACGACAGAAAAAAACCGAAATTATTATACACAATATACTACAACGTAGTCGATTGAAGCATAGCAAATTTTCAATCTTGTCAAAATAACTATATAGGTAATTACGTGCAATATTTAGACCAGTCTTTCAATTTTCCAACAGTCAATGTAGCTATACCATTTCCCGATTACTACAGCATATAGAGCATTTTCTTGGTGCTGAGTTTATTGAGATTTCGCATAATAGAAAAGGTATAAATAGTCTGAGAAATATTCCTAAAAGACTATTGAGAGATAGAATTATTGTTTACTTTGTTCATTATTCCAATTTTTAAAACGGAATGAAAAACATAAAAACGCATCAAATGAAATAATTTATATGTTGCCTTAGCTAAACGAAATGGGATTACCCCTGACAACATATTTCTTTTCAACAAGTTACCTTTCAAACATAAAGCAACATTGATTCATAAAAAATATAAAGATGCATCGGACGAATACGTTGTGCTAGGTTATGAACTGAATAGAGAAGTAGGTAATATTGCAATTTATACCCATCAGAATTTTCATAGAGAATATGATAAGTTATCATAGATAGATTTTTAATCAATTGAAAATGTTAAAAAGAAAGAAATTATATCGAGAATCAAATATTGAAGTGCTTCGCATACTTGCAATGTTCATGATATTATTAGGGCATGCGTGGTATCACTATGAATGTGGCGTAGGCGATTATCCTTTAAAGAAAGTTGCTTATCACATTGTGAATCCACTTCTTTATATGCATGTAGATATTTTCGTACTCATATCAGGTTATTTCGGGTTAAAACTTAAATCTACAAAAATATTCAGTCTCTATACCACTTGTTTGTTCTATACCTTTGTAGCTATGTTTTTTGCTTTTGTTTTACCTGATATTTCCTTCCATTGGAAATCTCTATTATTTCCTATCACACAGGGAGGATGGTGGTTTATCCGTATTTATGTTGCACTCATTTTGATTTCACCGATGCTTAATTTAATTATTGAATATTATCATTCGCGCCATCAGTGGAGGGGACTGATAGTCATAGCTTTTATTTTCAATTTTTACATATCATATCTTCATAGAGTAGATAGCATTTATTCTATGGGGTATGATCTTTTTAACTTTTCGTGTCTCTATATCTTAGGACGGTATGTAGCATTGAAAAAAGTAAATTGGTGTTCTAAGACGATTGTTACAGCACTTTTAGTCTTGTCTTTTTTCAAATTAGGAATATCCGAATTAGGATTTACCTTCCCTATTATAGAAAAGGCTATCCGCATTAAGACTTACTGCAACCCTGTAAATGTATTTTCAGCCTTTCTGGTATTTCTTCTGTTTTTGAAATGGAAAAAAGGTTGGAGTAACCCATTGGTTAACAATATATCCACTTCAACTTTGTCTATATATCTTGTAACAGATAATCAATACGTAAGAGGGGGGGGGGTAAAATGATTACAGAATATTGCTATAACAACATATCAGACAAAATTTGGTATGTACCAGTTTATATGATGATACTAGTTATTGTTTTTATGCTATGCATTCTATTAGATAAAGTTAGAATAAGAATAACAACTCCACTTAATACTGTCTTATCCAAAACATGGAAATCAAAATAAGTAAAAAAGATGTAATTTGGGGATATGTGACCATGATTTTCAATTATGGTTCGGGACTTTTCACCCTTCCTTTTATTCTCAATATGTTGAGCGCAGAAGAAGTAGGGATGAACTATCTAATGCTCACCATTTCCAATCTTGTTGTTTTGGCGGACTTTGGTTTCTCTCAACAGTTCGGTCGTAATATCACTTATGTTTTTTCTGGCGTCCAACAACTTCAGAAGAAAGGAGTATCCGATAAAGTAAATTGCGATATCAATTACCATCTTATAGCCGTGCTGATAAAAACAGCTCGATACGTATATATGCGGTTGGCCTTAATAGTGTTTATAGTTATGCTTACTCTTGGCACCGCTTATATTTATCATATTACTGATGGATTTTCAAATATATCCAATTCTTTTAAAATATGGATTTTGTTTTCTATTTCCACTTTCTTTAATTTCTATTATAAATATTACACGTCTTTACTTACAGGTTCAGCTTTAATGGCGGAATATAACAAATCGTGCTTATATTCCAAACTTGTTTATCTTTTGCTGTGCATCATATTGCTTTTTGCAGGATGGGGATTAATGAGCGTTGTTATTGCAAATTTTATAGCTCCTTTTGTGCAGCGCTATTATTCTCATTTATCGTTTTATACAAAAGAAATCAAAGAAAAACTTCAAGGTGAAAAAGTGACCAAGCTAGAAATTAAAGACACTTTTCAAACGCTTTGGTATAACGCCAAGCGATTAGGAGTTATCTTTGTAGCGCAATATGGTATATCTCAGTCTGGAATTTTCTTTTGCGGATTATTTCTATCTTTACCTGAGATTGCTTCCTATGGTCTACTCATGCAATTGGTAGGAGGTGTATTGTGCTCATGTGCCAAGAGCCTTTTCAATACAGTGTCTTCTCTCTTTGGAAGAGATGTGGTGCACAACGACAAACAGGCTCTAGTCCGACATTTCTCATTTGGAAATTTTGTGTTTTGGGTTATATTTATAGTTGGAGGCCTAATGATTATCTTTGTTGCACCATGGGTTCTTATATTGATACATTCCAACTCCTTTCTTCCTCCGACAATTGTCATGATCATATTTGTAATAGATGCTTTGCTTGATTATAACCATTCTAATTTTACTTATATTTTTATGGCAGAAAACAGTTATCCTTTTTTGAAGGCTGACATTTGTACCGGTGTGGCTGTAGTCATTCTCAATTTAGCCACCTTGTATTTTACCGATTGGGGATTAATGGGAGTGGTGTGTGGACGCTTCATTTGCATGCTGTGCTATAATGACTGGAAATGGCCTATAGCCGTAAGTAAAAAGCTACAAGTGCCTATGTCTTCTTTCGTGATAGTAGGATGGCAAGAAAGTATCAATAAAATAAGAATCATAACAAATAAAAGAAGATAGATGAACATACTATTTGTTACTATTGACGGGGACCCTCTCTATGCAGGCGGAACTGCTACCATAGTACAGGCAATGGCGAGATGGTTTCAAAATCAGGGTCACTATTGTGCTATCGGATTTTTTGAAGAGAGGGAGCATCCTTCCACTTTTTTCAAAGACAGATTATATCTCACAGAGGAAAATATATCAAAAATTCGATTGATGAATAACAAGCATCCTTTTGACATCCTTTATATCACTAAATGTATCGGAATCGATTGGGTATTCTTGCGTAAATGCTTTCCTCATGCCAAATTGATAGCCGCTTATCATAACAGACCCATGCTAATGTGTACACCGAAAGATGAACTTTTGAGATGTGCAGAGTCTTCGAAAAATAGGTTCGAAAGAATAAAATTGTATGCCTATTACACTTTATATCCGTTATACAAGGCGTATATTCAGAATAAGGAACGCAGGAGTTTTGAAGAGATTGTGCGACACGCTGACAAGATACAATTACTTTCGGAAGGCTTCCGACCCATATTTAAGAAGTTGATACCACGCACGCGTGATGAACAAATTGTCTGCATTGGCAATCCCGTAATATGGAGCAACAGGGAAACTCAGGAAAAAATAGTAAAGAAACGTAAAGAAGTTTTGGTAGTTTGTAATGCAAACCACCAAAAAAGAGCACATCTGATGATTGAAATATGGCGATGTATTGAATCCGATCCTCTCTTAGCCGATTGGATTTTCACTTTCGTTGGTGACAGTCTAGAAGTACAACGCCTTAAAAAGAAAGCGATCAGTGAATATCAATTACAAAGAATTCGTTTTGAGGGAAGACAAAACCCGAAACTTTATTACGAATCAGCATCTATTTTCATAATGACATCGTGGTTTGAGGGATGGCCAATGGTATTGATGGAAGCCATGCCTATGGGAGTAGTACCTATAGCATTCAATAGTTTTGAGTCTTTATCAGATATCATATCTGACAAGGATAACGGACTCATCATTCCCGATAACAACATAGAAAAATATGTAGCCGGTCTAAAATGGCTGATGACCCATCCGAATGAATTGCAAAATATGGCTATCAATGCTACACAAATCACAGACAAATATTCACTCGACAAGATAATGAATCAATATGACCGCCTGTTTATAGCTTTGAAACAAGATAAACACTAATATTTCGACAAGGATAGATTTTATAAATACAGCAAAAACTATAACAATTCCACTTGTGATTTAGCCCATTGTTCTTGAATAAAAGATTATCCCTCGAATCACTAATTCAATTTACTCTTCACTACATAAATGCGATACTGGACATAAGCAAAGCATCAGGTATCAGCTAGCTTTTATCATAAACACATCTACTGCAACACCCAAAAATTATAAGAAAGTAATTACTATATAATCATGACAACCATAAAAATCATTTTTCCCTACTTCGGAACTTTTCCACCTCAATTCAAATTTTGGTGGGCATCTGCACTCAACAATCCCGACGTAGAGTTTATTATTGTTACCGATAATAAAGGTCTGAAAAGCGAACAAAATATCCATATAGTATATATGGATTTTGACGAATGTCGTAAGCGTGTGCAACGCACATTCTCATTTCCTGTCGTATTGCCCACACCTTATAAATTATGTGATTACAGACCTGCTTACTATTTGATATTTAATGATATAATAGGTGAATGTGATTTTTGGGGATGGGGTGATCTAGATTTAATTTATGGACGTATCCGTCGCTTTGTTACTGAAGAGGTATTATCACACTATGATGTCATATCCGGATGGGGACATCTCACACTAATGCGCAACACCGACTATTGGCGTCATTTTGTGGAGCTCAAAGAAAATGGGTTCATGTACTATCGTGATGTCTATCAAGATCCACATAATTTTGGTTTTGATGAATATTGGCACGGTGGCACTGCCGATAAAGCTAAATTCTTACATCCTGATAAGGTATGGGACTCGATGCTCTTTGATGACCTTCGTATTCCCGAAACCCATATTAATTTTAAATCAGGTAACCGTCGTATGTTTGAGAACGACCACCTTATTTTTGAATATGCTGATGGCGAAATGTGGCGTGTCTTTTTGGTGGGCGAAAAAGTACGTCGCATTCCTACCCTTTACATGCACTTCAAGCGTCGCCTTCAACTGTTGAAAGTGGAAACGGAAAATACTGACTGCTATTTGGTAATACCCAATCGCATCATTGACTGGCAACAACCTACATGGCAGAAAGTATACCAATGGTCACACTGCGGACTTTTGCGTCAATATTTTACCAGTTTACGCATTCGCACTATCCGAAAGCTGAATAATTTATGGAAATAAAGGTACTTTGGCTTTGTGGAAATCCGGGACTGTTTCGTGCCCGCTCTCTAGCCGACGGAGGATGGATAGGAGCTTTACAAACCCAACTACTTGAAACCTATGCCGACATTTCGATTGTCAATGTGTTTGAGTACCCTTACCCTGCCGAGGCATTGCGTGAGGAACGAGTGAGTTACTACCCTGTGCACATTGGCAAAACCGACCGTATGAAGGCTTTATTCTTCCCCAAACATCATGACGACATTTTTTTGCAGCATGTGAGAAGAATTATAGAACAGGAACATCCTGATCTTATTCAGTGCTGGGGGTCGGAGTTAGGTTTCGGTTTAATAGCCCGTGAAACAAATATCCCCGTCGTGATGCACATTCAAGGGTTACTCAATCCCTATCTTGATGCCTACTGTCCACCCTTTTACAGTATAGATAGTTTGTGGCGCGCAGTGGGGTATAATCCGATAGCTTATTTGCGCCATCAATGGCGACCTTTTAGGCTTTTCTGTTCTAATGCTCATCGCGAGCGTGAAATTTTAGCTCATGTACCCTATGTGCTAGGACGAACGACATGGGACAAGGAATGTGCAACAATACTGGCACCTCAGGCACGTTATTATTTTTGCTCCGAATCATTAAGGAAAGCAGTTACTGCTCATGCTCCGTGGACGTGGCACGACAGCAAACGATTGGTGGTAAGCACAGTGATGTCAACGGCTATTTACAAAGGAGTAGATGTAATTCTTCGCACTGCTCGTCTTCTCAAAGCCACCTATGGAGAGAATTTTGAATGGAATATCTACGGCGTTGACAATGTGCGGATACACGAACGGATAACTGGCATTTGCGCCAGCGAAGTCAATGTGTATCCACGAGGCAGAGTATCAGCAGAGATAGTTGCCGACAAACTCACTAAGAGTGATGTTTATTGCCATCAATCTTACATAGAAAACAGCCCCAATAGTGTGTGCGAAGCCCAATATCTAGGAGTACCAGTGGTAGCTGCTATGGTGGGAGGTGTAGATACATTATTGCATGAGGACGCAGGCATTCTTGTACCCGCTAACGATGCCTATCGTTCTGCTTCTGCCATTCTTCGTTTGAAGCGTGAGAATAAATTAGCGGAAGCAGTGAGCCGTCGCGAACGTGAAAAAGCAATTCCACGGCACAGTAATGTAGAAGTAGATTTGATGAATATTTATAGAGAGATAACAAAAAGATGAAAAAAATAAACCAAAACATACAAGGTATGAGGGGAATCTGTGCATTGATGGTTTTTTCCGGACACGTCACAGGAGCTTACAATATCCCTTGGCTTCAGGCGCATGCACACCATCCACTTCATTTGTTGATTGATGGTAGTGCAGCGGTAATTTTCTTTTTTGTGCTCTCAGGCTATTTTTACTATACGCCGAAGTTATTAACTGTGAAATCGTATACCCATTTAATAATCAAGCGTATCACTCATCTTCTCCCCCCCTATTGGATATCCATCATAGTGGGTACCTTGCTTTGTAATTATTACCTAAACAATGGGATTTCCCAAGAGCATAATGTAACTTCTTGGTTCAAATCGTTTTGGAACGAGCCTGTGTCACTACAAAGATTTCTGGTTGAGGCGAAGGTCGTATTGCGGGGCGAGCAAAGAATTTATTAACCCTGCTTCATGGTATCTGAATGCAGATTTCAAAATGATGATTATTATTCCCATTTTAGTATGGATGATGAATAAGACACGCTGGTGGTTAGCACTTCCGCTCATCATATTATCGCTAATTAGCACCATACAATGCTGGATAGCTATTTTTCTAATGGGCGCTACATTCCACCACTATAAGGATCAGGTGTTTAAATGGATAGGCAGACGCCACTGGTTACTAGGGTTACTTATGGTGATTGGAGTGGTACTGTTGGACGCACCCACATGGATAGAGATAGATGTTAACATAGATACATTACACAATCGCATAGAAATGATTCAAGCAGGAGGTGTAATTTTGATGCTTATGGGATTTCTTTCATTTTCCAATCTACCTATGCTCACTAGCCAACCATTACTTTTCATGGGACGCATCTCATATGAGTTTTATATCATTCATTTTATAGTTTTATTGGGATTATTGCCATATATACCTAATACTTGGCTTTATATTACTGTTTGTCTCGCAGTTTCACTAGCATCAGCCGTACTATTGCATCAGTGCGGAACATGGTTCACAGCTCACATACTAAATACGCGTATGGTCCAATATTTTAAAGAACAGAATAAATAATAATGGGAAAAATAGTATTCGTCACCTTTGCAGATAGTAAATACAGCAAGGCAATTGAAAGAATAAAGACAGAAACGGAAGGCTTCGGCTTTGACAAGCGGTATTTTTTGTCGGAGAAAGACCTGCCGAAAGACTTCTTCAAGGGATTTAGTCCCAAAATTTATCGGAGAGGATATGGATACTATCGATGGAAACCGTACATAGTAAACAAAACCCTTGATAATCTAGATGAAGGGGATATCTTGGTTTATTCAGACATTGGCAATCAATGGCACATATCTGGAATAAACCGTTGGAAAGGATACCTAAGTATGCTTACCGCTCAATGCCCCATAGTAGCATTTCAACAGGAATTTCTAGAAAAAGACTGGACTAATGGTGATGCATTCCGTCATATTTATCCAAATGATTGGAAAAAATATGGTATGACTCTGCAATTGGCTAGCGGTATGTTTTTGATTTATAAATGTAATTTGTCGGCAAGTGTATTTCAGAAATGGGAAAATATAGCACTGCATTATCCTTTGTTGTTTACCGATAAAGCGTCTATATCGCCCAACTGTCGTGGTTTTCAAGAGAATCGTCACGATCAATCTATATTTTCACTTCTCGTAAAACAAATTCCACACGCAGAAATCAGTTGGGAAGAAATAGAACCTCTTGATGATGATTGGAGTGAACATGATCAATATCCTCTTTGGGCAAAACGTGAAAAGAATGAGCTAATGATAGATAAAGTAAAACGAAAACTTAAACAATGTTATACGTTTTGGATAGGTCTTTATCTGAAATGGATTAAAGGGTTTCATTTTAGAAATAAAGTAGCATGGTAAGTTATTTAAAATTAGGACGAAGACGAAGTAGACAAAAAACAAAATATGACAAAGATCGTTTGTTCAGAATTGGAGCATTAGCTTTGTTGTTTTTTTCAGGAGGAGGATTAGATGTTTCTAGTCTTACCAACTTCTCAGGATCAACATCGCTTGTATTTTTATGTCTTATACTCTTATACCTTTCCAAACGTATAGAAATTAAAGAATATGAATTGAAAGCTCCATTGCTAGCACTGAGTATGTTATTCATAGCATATTTGTTTAAAGGAGCTTCTTTTCCAATATGGTGTATCGGACCTATATTTAGTGGTTACTTAACATTAACTATCTATAAACGATGTCCTGAAAAATTCGTCAGCGATTTAGGCACTTTATGTAAATGGTATGCTTATTATTCTTTATTGGCATTCTTTATTATGCTATTTCTACAGAATGGTATCAGGCCTTCAGGATTTTATCGATATCACCATTTCTATTATTTATTTTGGTATGTAGGTACAGGAGGACCTAATTTTGTAAATGGATTACGTTTGACTGGATTAGGAGCTGAACCTGGAATATGGCAAATGTTTCTCAACTTCAACTTATTGTATGCGCTCTATGAGAAAAGAAATAGCAAAGGTATTATTTTAGCTATATTAGCCGTAATAGTCACTTTTTCAACCACAGCTTATTTCAATTTATTATTTATTGTTTTTTATTATTTTAGCATAATTGAAAAACGTATTAAAACTCAACATATCATTATTTTAGCTCTCATAGGATTCATAGCCTTTGGCATTGTTTATGAGAATATATATGAAAAACTAAATGGTTCTTCAGGATTGACTCGCATCAGTGATATTTATATAGGGGGAATGTTTTTGGAAAAAAATCCATTATGGGGCATTGACCCATCTATTACAGATAACTCTATGAATTCTGAATTCTTGAAAATTAAATATGAAATATGGGGAGATAGAAATGGCGGCTATATAGATCCCGGATATTTGATAAGTGGATTATGTAGTGGTATAATGTGGTTCATATTAGATCACGGAATAATTTTTTCATCTTATCTATTGTACAAATACTTCCATTTTCCTTTAATAAGAGATAAAAGATTTTGTTTCGGAATTTTGATTATCATCTTGCTTACTTTTATGACTGAGCCATATTCACGATCAGGCTTTTTCTATTTTTTCTTATTGGGTGCATTCATCAAATTTAGATGGAGGCCAACAGGTCTACTTTATTCATCAAACAAATAACATGAAAATCTCAATTATAATAGCAACTTTTAATGCTGGTAAAACCTTGCATCGTTGCTTAAACAGAATTACGTCTCAATTGAATCAAGAAACCGAATTGATAATTATAGATGGTGGTTCGACAGATAACACACACGATATTATAAAGTCTTATAGTTCCAAAGTAAACTATTTCATAAGCGAGCCTGATAAGGGTATTTATGATGCTTGGAATAAAGGCATAAAAGCTTCGCAAGGTGAATGGATTATGTTTCTTGGTGCGGACGATCTTTTGAAACCAAATGCTTTATCGATGTATTTGAATAAATTAAGATCTATAACTGATACCTATCAGCTTGTATCCAGCAAACGCACTATGGTTAATATAAATGGAAAACCTATTTATACAGTAGGTTCATGTTGGCAATGGCCACAATGTATAAAAGGCATGCCAATATCACATCCAGGGGCATTACACCGCAGAACCCTATTTAACGAAGTCGGTTTATATAGCTTAAAATATAGAATCTGTAGTGATTATGAATTGCTCTTACGAAAAAAAGATAAGTTAAAAGCAGATTTTATGGATGAAATTACAGTTGACATGCAAACTGGAGGAATGAGCGACTCTTATACTGCTATTCGAGAATACTATCAAATTCTCATGTATACAGCTCATATATCATCCTTTGAAGCCCTTTTCAGATACAGTGTGATGCTAGTAAAGTACACAGCCAAACATTTATTAAAAAAAATTGGAATAAAACATCATACATAATGAAAGAAATTATCATCGTATTAGACTCCTTGGAATATAAAATTCAAGAAGAAAAACTCAAATTAGCTTTAATAGATATATGCAACCCTATATTTGTCTATACAAAATATGAAAACCAATTGACGGAATTATTTCAAAAGACTAAATATATTGGTGTTTTTTTTACTCATATAACCTATTGGTCACTTTCGTTATTTTATGCCTTGAATATGCTAAAATATCGTAAAGTAAAGACTATTGTATGTATCAACCCCATTGTCGGAATTTTTTACGCAGCCCTTATTAGAATACTTGGTATTCATCAGACATTAACTATTGCTGGCTTTCTCTTTGAACCCAAAAAAAGTCATTTATATTATAATTTGAGAAAGGAATTCGTAAAATTCTGCTATAAAAAAGTCGATAAAATCATTCTCTATGGAGAATCTGAGAAACTACTATATAGTGAAATTTTTAAAAGACTTGCAGAAAAATTTGTTTTCGTCCAATATGGGAAAGATTATAATTATACTAACATTAAAACGTTTGAATACCCTTATAGCTATATTTCCAGTGGTGGTCGCAGTAATAGAGATTATCAAATATTGTGTAAAGCCATGAAAAAGATGGAAAAGGTTCCCCAATATGATTGTTTAGTAGCAACACGACCAGAATGTGTGACTCCTGCTATGATAAATTGCGGCGTAAAATTTGTATATGGCATAACGCTTAATCAATTTGGTTCATTTATCAAGGGAAGTAAATTATTTGTTTTACCTCTCAAAAATACAACAATATCCGCAGGACATATGTCCATGATGGAAGCTATGTCTATTCGTATCCCTGTGATTGTGACAGATATTCCAGCTGTCCGAGATTATGTCAATGAAGATTGTGTTTTCTTTCACCGCGCAGATGATGCAGATGATTTGCGAATAAAAATAGAGTATGTAATGAGTCATCTAGAATCCAGTGAAGTCCAAACGAAGATTGAAAATGCTTGGAACCTATATCATGCAGAATACTCTTTCCAATCATTATTGAAACGTATTATTAGTGTTTCAGCAAAAAAATAAATGAAAATACTTCATTATACTTTAGGTTTTCCTCCTTATAGGAGTGGAGGCTTAGTGAAATATGCCCTTGATTTAATGCTTGAAGAACAAGAATTGGGTTGTGATGTGTGTGCATTATATCCGGGAACAGTGTCATTGTTTAAAAACAAATGTGAGGTGATAGAGCAAAAAGAATACAAAGGCATTAAAACTTTTGAAATAGTGAATCCCATGCCTGTCCCCCTACTTTATGGAATAAAAAGCCCGAAAGTTTTTTTTCAAGAAAAGGGAATTGATGTAGGTAGTTTCATCACGCTTTTAGACGAATTCAAACCTGATGTATTACACGTGCATACGCTGATGGGGTTACCCAAATTATTCTTGATGCAAGCTAAGGAGCGTAATGTAAAGTTAGTATATACTTCACACGATTATTTTGGCATCTGTCCGCTTGTAAATCTAATCAATCGAAATGGAATGGTGTGCAGCAATGTGAGCAATTCTAAAGAATGTGCTAAATGCAATGCCAAAGTTCATGATACATGGTTTTTAAGACTAAGAAACATGAAATGGGTAATATTATTAGGACGCAGAATAAAGCAAATAAAACGATGAGAAAATTCAATTTATTAAAAAAATATTTCTATGAGTGTTTCTCTTTGTTTGATATGATTCATTTTAATAGCCAAGTATCTCAAAATGAATATCATAAATTTATCAGTCCACAAAATGAATGTGTGATCCCCATATCCCATCAAGGAATTAAAGATTGCCGTAAAAATAAATCTTTTGATAAAAAAGTATTGCGATTTGCCTTTATAGGTAACGAAACCATTTACAAAGGATTGCCGATGTTGTTGAATGTCTTGCGTTCGTTAGATTCCAATAAACAGAAGTGGCAACTTGATGTGTATGGAGGACATGTAGGAAAAGAAAACGATATTCCTGTAGAGTATCGCGGAAGATACAACAATGAAATGCTGGATACAATATATAATTCCATGGATTTATTAATAGTTCCTTCTGTATGGAAAGAGACTTTTAGTCTTGTTACGCTTGAGGCATTGTCATATGGTGTACCGGTATTAGTATCTGATAATGTAGGAGCTAAAATATTAGTCAACGAATATGACAGTCGATTTGTCTATCATGGAAAAGAAGAACTAAAAAAAATAATTTGTTTGATTCTTTCACATAAGGAAATACTTGTTGAATATAATAAAAAGATTGTAGAAAAACAATGGCATTACTCAATGAGAAGCCATACAAAAGAAATCATTGAATTAGTTTATAAATTAAAATAAAATGACTAATAAAACTGTATCTAAACTATGGGAGCGCTTATTATCTATGCCTAAAAGTTTTTATGTAAGTGCTAAATTATGCGGGTTTAAAGCTGCATTCCATTTACCGGTACAAGTACGTTACAACTGTGTAATTCGTAGTTTAAAAGGCAAAGTAGTAATAAATTTCAATATTATGGGGGGGGTAGTAAAACTGCTTTACTAAATATTGGATTTATAGATGTGGGAATTTATGACAAACGGTATTCACGCCCTATCATAGAAATTGATGGAATAATAAAAATAAATGGAGTGGTAAAATTAGGTGTTGGAAGCAGAATCAGTGTTGGTCCGAAAGGTAGTTTGACAATAGGTTCGAATTTTGCCGCTACAGCTCATTGCACAATTGTTTGTGGAAAACAAATCAATATAGGTAATGACGTTTTAATTGGATGGGATGTAATGCTCATGGATACAGATTTTCATCCAATTATTGATGTACTCTATCAAACGCGCAGACATACTACAGGAGAAATAAATATAGGCAATCATGTGTGGATTTGTACAAAAAGCATAATACTCAAGAATACAACGATTCCCAATGACTGCGTGATAGGGGCAAGCTCATGTGTAAGCAGGAAGTTTGCTAATGAGCATTCATTAATAGCTGGCAGTCCTGCTTGTGAAAAAAAAACAAATATTTCTTGGAGTATTGAATAAAATAAACCAATCATACAGTCAATGAAAATAGCATTTATAAGCACTCGTGGTATCCCTAATAACTATGGAGGCTTTGAACAGTTTGCCGAATATATATCGGTAGGACTTGCTGCACGCGGTCACGAAATAGTCGTTTATTCTCCTAAATTCCATCCTTATCAAAAAGACGAATATAAAGGAGTAAGAATCAAACATATTTATAGTCCGGAAACATGGATGGGTAGTTCAGTAGGTAGCTTCTTTTATGACTTCCTTTCTCTGCGAGATGCTCTGAAGAATGAGAACTTCGACATTATCTATGAAGCAGGTTATACCAGCATTGTTCCTGCTTATATATGGTTTAATGTAAAAAGAATTAAATATCCTATATTCACTACCAATATGGACGGTTTAGAATATAAGCGTACCAAGTTCAATAAGTGGATACAAAAGTTTGTATTTTGGGAGGAACGCCAAACAGTAAAACATAGCCATTACTTAATAGCAGACAATATGGGTATTCATGATTATTATAAGGAAAAATATGGTAAGGAAAGTAAATTCTTAGCTTATGGAGCCGATATTCATGATGACTATGATGAGTCATTATTAGCTGAGTTTGGATTAAAGACTTGCAGCTATTATTTGTTAGTGGCACGATTGGAACCTGAGAACAATATAGAAATGGCTATTCAAGGATATTTGGCTTCGAACGAAAAAGGCAAAAAGCCTCTTGTTGTTGTAGGAAAGACTAATACACCTCATGGAAAGGAATTAGTAACCAAATATGGCAATGAGAACTCCGTGAAATTTGTGGGTGGTATCTATGATTTCAAAAAGCTAAATTCAGTGCGCTACTATTCGTATGCATATTTCCATGGTCATAGCGTTGGTGGCACTAACCCTTCGCTACTCGAAGCTATGGCATCTGATTGCTATATATTAGCAAACGATAACATTTTCAACCGTGCAGTATTGAAAGAAAATGCACACTATTATAAGGATGCCAACGAAGTAAAAAATCTATTAGATAATATTTATGAACTTTGCGAAAATTGCCGTGAAAAATTTATCAATGCTAACCTCAACGAAATCAAAAAGGAGTATTCTTGGGAACATTTAGTTGACCAACATGAGGAATATTTTAAATGGCTCTTAAAACAAAAAGACAATAAACTATGAATAGCCAAAATAAATAATTAACTTTCGCAAAGAGTAGTAAAACTACACCCATTACTATAATATGATATGCAATAATCCAATGCGCATTGACTGATATATTTGAGAGCATATCCTATCTACTAATGATGCAAAACATTATATTCGTTCTTTAATATGAAAGACTATAAATCTATTATGTCTCTATCTTCAGAGTTGAAAAAGGCTATTGCTGCCAGAGATGCAGAAAGCATGATGTTGGCCTTTGACAAGCTAGAGAAAGCCTATACATCAGAATTCAGTGATAAATTGGATGGATTTGACAGCGCATTAGCTTTCTATGAGATGAAAGAAGCATCGGCTATCTTTTTTGCTCACAATAATTATCCGGAGCGTACTATTGAAATCTTCAAAGAACTTGATAGAAAATATGAATTGATTCGCTTTGAACAAGCATTTTCTACAGAAAAAATCCGACAGATAGGTGATATATGGAATAGAGTGAAAGTTCTTTCAGGATCGTTGTCTGAGAAGCATAAGAACCGAACAATTCCACGCAATGACTGCAAATGTTGTTTATGTCGCAAACGACCGGCCAACAAAACCGGTTCGCATATGGTTCCCAATTTTTTAGCTCATCCAACTTTCTCTTTTGATGGAAAAGGCAAACGAGATCGAGAAGTATTAGATAACCACTTCCTGAATGGCATGGGAATACAATACTCCTATTATGGCAGTCAAGTGACACCCGAACGTATGGCTCAAGGATTGGGGCATGAGATAACAGAAGAAGATAGAGAGAGTAATATCAATTTTTTAGAGTTTGACAATGAATTCTGTTCTACTTGTGAAGACCGCTTTGGAGTATTAGAAACAGCTTATGCTGCCTATTATAAAAGACAACAGAAGAAGCTTTCCCCCAGACTGAGTTATCTCTTTTGGCTTTCCGTTATATGGAGAATGAATATCAGTCGTATGGGGTTATTCATGCCTTTTGAAGAAGAGAAAGATTTACAAGAAATATTAGATACTCATATAATAGGAGATGCCAAAGCTATCGAAATAGACTCATCTGATTTGGGCAATTGGAAGTATGCAGTAATCCGCATTGAAGGTTTGAATCAGAATGGGGATAAAGGTATCATAGGTTCCCGCATAGAGCATGCTCCTTATGTTATCATTGTAAATGATTTAATTGTAGTTTTCTATCCGTCGGAACCTTCTGACGAAGAACTAACTATCGGCCCTATTCATCTTGAGCGTTCACAATTAAACGACTGGAGAAGTCAGGAACACGAAGTCATTTCAACTCGTCGTTACTTCTTTGATGTGCGTGATTGGCTGACAGATTCTTCTTATGAATATCAAGACCCCGCTCGTGAAAAAGCGCTTCTGATAGCACGTGAACAAGAACGAACTTCAGGCAAAGCTTTTAGCCAAAAGGAACTCGATATTGCTATTCGAACAAGTAGAATAGCGCACCCGGAATTGGATGTACCACATATCCATATTCGTAAACTGTATAGAGTGTTTGTAGCAGACTATAAACGTAAAAAGGCTGTTGAAACAGGAAAAGCATATAATTTCATGGAAGATAAGGACATATTCCTAACTGAAAAAAATATGCATGACTACTTTGAAGACTTAGCCTCAACTGCTCAAAAAGGAATTGATGTGACATCCTTTCCTTTTTATAAAGAAGCTCGTGAATATATCACAAATGAAGAATCATGGAAAGAGAAAGAGCAGTATAGTAGATCGAAATACAAACAGGCAATGAAAAGCCTCATACCCCAAATGACTTCCAAAGAACTGAAGTCTGTCTTTTTAGAAAAGAAAGAACCGCTCGTTTATGAGGATAAAAAGATTGGAAGAAATGACCCATGTCCTTGCGGAAGTGGAAAGAAGTTCAAAAAGTGTTGCGGAAAAAATTGCTAGTGTAATCTAAAAAAAATAATGATATACTGTTTAAATAAGAAACGAAAGTGCAAACTTTGGGGCACTAATTCGCTCGATTGAACACGGATACACACAATTCGCTCTCATAACGATTTACCTTCATTAAGATAATTGAAGGCTTACACTTATAATACACAAAGGAACTATGAATTTTAAAAGAAATATTATCATTACCGGTGGTGCCGGATTTATCGGTAGCCACGTGATACGTTTATTTGTGAACAAGTATCCCGAATATAAAATCATCAACTTGGATAAGCTGACTTATGCGGGTAACTTGGCGAACCTTAAAGATATTGAGGATAAGCCGAACTATAAGTTCATAAAGATGGATATCTGCGACTTTGATGCTTTCTACAAGTTAATGCAAGATGAGAAGATTGATGGTATCATTCACTTGGCTGCGGAGAGTCATGTGGACCGTTCTATCAAGGATCCATTTACGTTTGCTCGCACGAATGTGATGGGTACGCTGGCGTTGTTGCAAGCTGCGAAGTTGTATTGGGAGTCTTTGCCTGAGAAATATGATGGCAAACGTTTTTACCACATTTCTACGGATGAGGTGTATGGTGCACTGGAGTTGACCCATCCCGAAGGTATCGAACCACCGTTCACTTCCACCGCATCTTCGTCAAAGCATCATCTAGCCTATGGCAAGGACTTTTTTTATGAGGACACTAAATACAATCCTCACTCTCCTTATTCAGCATCGAAGGCTAGTTCGGATCACTTTGTACGTGCGTTCCACGATACTTATGGTATGCCTACCATAGTGACCAACTGTTCAAACAACTACGGTCCTTACCAGTTTCCCGAAAAACTAATTCCACTGTTTATCAACAATATCCGCCACCGCAAAGCATTGCCTGTGTATGGTAAAGGGGAGAATGTACGTGACTGGCTATATGTAGTAGATCATGCCCGCGCAATCGACATCATCTTCCACAACGGTAAGATTGCTGAAACATACAACATCGGTGGATTCAATGAATGGAAGAATATAGACATCATTAAAGTGGTTATCAACACAGTTGACCGTCTGTTAGGACGCAAAGAAGGTGAGGATATGGATTTGATAACCTATGTAACCGACCGCTTGGGACACGATATGCGTTATGCCATCGACTCAACCAAACTAAAAGAAGAACTTGGCTGGAAACCTAGCTTACAATTTGAGGAAGGCATTGAGAAGACCGTAAAGTGGTATCTCGAAAATCAGGAGTGGGTAGACCATATCACCAGTGGTGACTATCAGAAATATTACAAAGAACAGTATTCAAATAGATAGGGTGGAAGTTATCAAAACAAATATAGAGGGCGTGGTAATTATTGAGCCGCGCCTTTTCAAAGATGGACGCGGTTATTTCTTCGAGTCTTTCTCGCAACAAGAGTTTGATGAAAAAATACGGCCTATCCACTTTGTACAGGACAACGAGAGTATGTCATCGTATGGTGTGATGCGTGGCCTGCATTTTCAAACTATGCCTTATTCACAAAGTAAATTGGTACGTTGCGTAAAAGGTGCTGTATTGGATGTGGCTGTAGATATTCGCAGGGGATCCCCCACATACGGACAACATGTTGCCGTAGAACTGACAGAAAAGAATCATCATCAGTTCTTTATTCCTCGTGGCTTTGCCCATGGGTTTGCAGTATTGAGCGAAACAGCTGTATTTCAATATAAATGTGACAATTTTTATGCACCAGCCAATGATGGGGGTATCAGTATTTTAGATGATTCTCTTGGCATCAATTGGCGCATTCCCACAGATAAAGCTATTCTCAGTGAAAAAGATACCAGACATCTTTTGCTTAAAGACTTTGAATCTCCATTTACCTATGAAGAAAATTTATATGAAAACACCTTTTGAGATGTCTTTGAAATCGATTCTTTTATTGACTTTTTCAATAAATGCATTTACCTGCCTGTCGGCACAGGAACAGGAAGCGTCCACTCCGTTTTCTTACCGTGTAGAGACTTCCGTCTCGGTTGCCGATGGAACGTATGCTCCGCTGTGGTTCACCGCCAATCGTTATGGGCTGTCTTCGCAAGAGCCGAAAAGTGCTTATCTGCGTGCCGGTGTGCAATGGCAGAAGGAATGGCAACATGGATGGAAGATACAGGCGGGTGCAGACTTGGCAGGAGGAAAGAATCTGACTGCGGACTTCTTTGTGCAACAGGCTTACATGGATGTTGCATGGAAAGCGATAAAGATGAGCATCGGGAGTAAGGAGAGAAACGGATTCCCGCTGGAAAAGGATGTGAGGCTGAGCAGCGGCATGATGGTGGAGGGGGCAAACGCAAGACCCATTCCGCAAGTGAGGGTGGGATTGCCTGAATATCTGACGGTACCCTTTACCGGCAACTGGCTGGCACTGAAAGGGCATATCGCTTACGGCGTGTGCACGGACGGCAATTGGCAGGAAGAGTTTGCCGGAGCGGACAAACCGTTTCTGAAGGATGTGCTGTATCACAGCAAATCACTGATGCTGCGGTTCGGCAACAGGGAGAAGCTGCCTCTGGAACTGGAAATAGGGTTGTTGGACATCGCACAGTTCGGGGGAAAAAGGTATGTGAAGAATGCGGACGGAAGTATAAAGCTGCTCCAGAAGTATCCGACCGGTCTGAAGAGTTTCTTCAAGGCGCTGGTGCCTACTCAGGAGAGTACGCTGCAGAATGTGGAGGGAAACCATAGCGGAAGCTGGAATGCGGCGCTTTCCTATTATGCCGGTGACTGGAAGATAAGGGCCTATATGGAGCATTTCTTCGAGGATCATTCGCAGATGTTCATGGAGTATGGTGTGTGGAAGGACGGACAGTTGGGATTGGAAGTGACATTGCCCCGGAACCGGTGGGTGAGCCGGGTGCTGTGGGAGGGTCTCAGTACGAAGGACCAGACGGGGCCGATTCTGTATGACGGAATAGCCGGCTCGTTTCCCGAATTCCAGATAAGCGGTGGTGACAACTATTTCAATAACGGCCAATATCTGGCATGGCAGCACTGGGGAATGGGTATGGGCAACGGACTGATTCCGGGACCTGTATATAATGACGATGGAACGGTG
>Ga0129308_1001361_pt1 | contig 25874 bp, 21 predicted proteins | sample L827metagenome_FD_94440 | JGI IMG/M metagenome (GOLD analysis project Ga0129308, IMG submission 94440) | Ring-tailed lemur group fecal microbial communities from Wisconsin, USA - L827 metagenome | ecosystem: Host-associated > Mammals > Digestive system > Large intestine > Fecal | place: USA...
ATCATAGGCGGATGACGCGGAAACGGCCCCTCCCGGGGCCGTTTCAGTTCCAGATCGTTGTTTTCGCCCGCTGAGCTGGGCCTATGCCGGAATCTCTCCCACAGAAACCACCGAAGAGCCAAACTTTTTCAGGTCATTACAGGTCGTGCTCAGTTTTGTGTGATTGACTGCAGGGGCGATATGGATGAGTTCCAGGTGTTTGAATCGCTAAACGGCAAAGGCATAAATTTGACCGCGGTCGATAGAATCAAAAACATTTACCTAGCAAACGCAAGACAGGCGTTTTCCGGCTCGATTGCATCCAGAAGTTGGGATTCGATTAAAGACGAGCTGATTCTTGTTAGTGATGAGAAGGAAGAAAATTGGGTTATCCATTTCTTTGTGAGCTTCTTCTTTAACATCGACAAATACAGAACCGGCAAGTCCAAGCTTGCAAAGAGATTTAAGGACTACATTAAGGACAGCGAGGACTTCCCGTCTGTGCATCGTCAGCTGGTCTCTGCTGCAAAATTCTACGGAAAGCTTCGCAAAGCAGATGTAGCTAATCTCGAACTCAAGAACACGCTAAAAGAACTGGCCGATCTTGGGCAGGAGCAAATTTACGTCCCTCTTTTGACATTCGCAATGCGATACAAGATCGATAGCGACGATTTCCGCCTGATTGCTAAGGCGCTCCTCGTCTTCATTGTCCGTTACACCGTATGTAAAAACCCTACAAATGCTCTGGATAGCATATTTAAAGCAATGTTTGAGCTGAAAGGCAGCGGACCGAAGGGTGTTCCGACTGCCGCAGAAGTCATTTCTTTCATCGCCGCCAGGCAAGAGGATGACGGTGAGTTCGAATCGAAGTTTGCCGTATATACAACCAGAGCAAGTGGTACGGCTAGATATTTGCTCTCAAAACTGGAGATTTATTACAAGCTTAAGGATGGAGATGCCAGCCCTACGTTAGGCGGCCAAACGCTTGAGCACATCGTTCCACAAAAGGTCAACCTCGAGGAGTGGTATGACGGTAAACTGCCAGACGAAGCCATCCAAGCAAGCTTTATCGAGGATTACGTTTGCTCTATCGGAAATATGGCAATACTGAAGGCTGAGGACAATAGCAGGGCGAATAACAAAAACTATGATGCCAAGCGTAAAGTCTACAAGAACGGTAACAACAAGCCGGAATACGGCACACCGTACGGTACTTTTAAGCTAATCAGTATGCTTTACGATTCCTATCCCAACGAATTTACTCACGAACAGATAGAGCAGAGGGCAAAGGATTTCGCAAAAGATGCTCCTAGCATCTGGCCAATGACGGTGGTGGAATAGTGTTTGACCCAGGTATTGCGGTAGGTCAAGTTCTGACCGAAAAAGAAGTTCACGACACGTTTGAATGCCAAACAACTCTAGGCATTCGAATGAGCAAGAAGAACAATCTGTTCGTGATTATGTCCGGATCTGCCAAAGAAAAGGTCTACAACGATGTTTGGGAAGGCGATGTTCTTCTCTACAACGGTACTGATATCAACTCGGATGACTCTGCTAACCAGAGTTTGAAGACTGGAAAAGGGAATAACAACAGCCAGCTAAGGGATGTATGGTTCGCCAATGATGACAGTAAGCCTCAAATCTTTCTGTTCGTAAAGCGCGAAGCAAATAAGTGCATCTATAAAGGCGAGGTGACCTTGTGTAGGGAGCCTTACGTTCAGCCAAGACATGATGATCCATCGCGCAGTGTTTGGATTTTCCCTTTGAGGGTTTCCGGAATTGACGCGGATTCAACTCGAGTAAACTTCAGTCAAGCTGAATCTCAGGCACTCGACACCGATCTTGAGACGCTCTTCAAGAAGGTTAGAGGCAAGGTTAAATCGAAGCAGCCTAAGGGGAGCAACAAGAAGTACCTTTCGACATCAACGTATTATGAGCGTGACCCCGAAATAGCAGCGTACGCTAAGCTCAGAGCAAAGGGTGTTTGCGATTTGTGTGGGAAGGGGGCGCCGTTCCTCGACAAGAGCGGAAGACCTTACCTAGAGTCTCATCATGTAGTTTGGCTTTCCGAGGGTGGCACAGATGAGATTGACAACGTCGTGGCGCTCTGCCCCAACTGTCACAGGAAAATTCACGTTATCAATGATCCGGAGGATACCGACCGGCTTCGCAGTAGGATTGAGTATTATTTTCTCTCCTTGTAGGTTGGTTCTCGGTTTTTGCCGCGGTTCCCAAATGGTTCCATTTCAGGAGAAACCATTTGACGTAACCAGGAAAAACTTGAGAACATCCGTATAACTCGGAGCAAAACAAAGGCTAGGCAGAAATATGAAACTACCTAGCCTTTTATGTATCTGAACTGCAGTTTTCCTTCGGATTGTACCTGCTCAACGCAAACTGGATGAACTAAATCACATCCTAGAAAACCTCAAGTCAACTGGTGTAACTAATACACTTATTACTGTGTATTATTCCCACTCCACGGTGGCAATGGGCTTGGGCGACAGCTCGTAGCACACGCGGCAGATGCCGGGGACTTCCGCTAGGATGCGGTTGGTCATGCGTTCCAGCAGCTCCCAATCCAGGCGGGGTACGGTGGCGGTCATGACATCGATGGTATCAACGCAGCGGATGATGCAGGGCCATTCGTATGCGCGCTTGCCGTCGCGAACGCCGGTTGCGCGGTAGTCGGGCACGACGCAGAAGTACTGCCATACCTTCAGGCCGGCAGCGTCGATTTCCTCGCGGACGATCGCGTCTGCCTCGCGCAGTGCGTTCAGGCGGTCGCGGGTGATGGCGCCGGTGCAGCGCACGCCCAGGCCGGGGCCGGGGAAGGGCTGGCGCTCGACCATGCTTTCGGGTAGGCCCAGTTCGCGGCCGACGACGCGTACTTCATCCTTGAACAGCAGCTTTACGGGCTCGACCAGCTCGAACTGCATTTCCTCGGGCAGGCCGCCCACGTTGTGATGCGCCTTCACGCCATCCTGGGATTCCAGGATGTCGGGGTAGATGGTGCCCTGGCCCAGGAAGCTGATGCCTTCCAGCTTGGCTGCTTCCTCGTCGAACACCTTGATGAATTCCTCGCCAATGATATGGCGCTTCGCCTCGGGCTCGTCAACGCCGGCCAGCAGGTCCAGGAAGCGGTCGGTTGCATCCACATAGATCAGGTTCGCATCCATCTGGTTCTGGAATACGTCGATGACCTGCTCGCTTTCGCCCTTGCGCATCAGGCCGTGGTTCACGTGCACGCAGATCAGCTGCTTGCCGATTGCCTTGATCAGCAGGGCTGCGACGACGGAGCTGTCAACGCCGCCAGAAAGGGCCAGCAGGACTTTCTTGTCGCCGACTTGCTCGCGGATCGCGGCAACCTGTTCGTCGATGAATGCCTGGGCCAGTTCGGGGGTGGTGATGCGCACCATATCGTCGGGACGCTTGTTGGGATCCATGCGGGCCTCCTTCGGGTTGGGTAGGGCGCGACCGCCTTACTGCGGGCGCGTGTTGCATGCCTGTTAATTATATGCAAGCGAAGGCGGTTTTACCTGCGGTTAGGTGCCTTTTTGAAACTTGTGCAGCGCTTTGCGGGGCCCATGCCGCATCCCTTCTGCGGTGATGCGCGCGTGAGCGTCCACCTCAGCCCATGGGGGTACCTCGGTCCATGCCGTATCCCTTCTGCCTCGATGCGCTGTGCCCGGATGCGGATCGGGTGGTTGCTTTCACGCAGCGGCGCGCTCGTGCGAAACGCCGGCTTGGATTTTGAGGCGGCTCCGCGGTTCGGGCTGGAGTGCAGATTCCCGTCAAACGGACCCTATCCTGTGCGCGTAGCGGGACGGGTGACCGCAACGAAGGCAATCCGCCCGCCACCACTCCAGTGGCTGTCTTCCATGCGCACGGTAGGGAAGGGGCGCTGCATTGCTGGAGCTTAACCAAAGATTTGCTGCAAAATGACGTCAGCTTAACGAGAAACCTTGCCAACAGAGGATTGCCGCTCAACGATTTGTAAAATTTACCCTCCACTGTCGAAGAATTTACCTTGGCTTTAACTAAAATAGTCGAGATGTCTTCAGGAGGGAGAAAAATGGGAATCGATTTCTCATCGTTTCTAGGAGCGCTTGTTAGCGACCCTGTACTTGCCGTCATCGTTGTGCTGGCAATCGGCGCAACCATGGTCAACGGCGCAACCGACGCACCCAATGCCATCGCTACCGTGGTGGGCACCAGGGCCATGAGGCCGTTCCCCGCCATCATCATGGCTGCTATCTGCAACCTGGTGGGCTTGCTGGGAATCACCGCGGTATCAACCGCAGTCGCGTCCACCATCTTCAAGATGGTCGATTTCGGGGGAGACAACCACGCCGCGCTCGTTGCCCTCGCCGCGGCCATGGTGGCCATCATCGTCTGGGGCGTTGCCGCCTGGGCGCTGGGCATCCCCACCAGCCAGAGCCATTCGCTCATCGCCGGCATCACCGGCGCGGCCATCGCCCTGCAGGGCGGCCTTTCGGGCGTCAACGGCGCCGAATGGATGAAGGTCATCTACGGCCTGGTCATTTCCACCGTGGTCGGTTTCGGCAGCGGCTGGTTATTCATGAGGATAGTGAACAAGTTATTCGCCGGCTGTAACCGCCGTATGGCCAACAAGGGCTTCAAGTGGGCGCAGATCATCTCCGGCGCAGGTGTGGCAACGCTGCATGGCGCGCAGGACGGTCAGAAGTTCCTTTCCCTGTGCATGCTGGGCGTTTTGATCGCCATGACGGGTTCTTCCGATCTTCCCGATAGCTTCCCCTTCTGGATGGTCGTGCTCATCTCGCTTTCCATGGCATTGGGAACCGCGGTAGGCGGCCGCAAGATCATCAAGTCCGTGGGTATGAACATGGTGCGCATGGAGCAGGCCCAGGGTTTCTGCGTGTGCCTTTCCGCATGCTTCAGCATCGGCCTGGCCACCTTCACCGGCATGCCCGTTTCCACCACGCACACCAACACCACCGCCATCATGGGCGTGGGTGCATCCCGCAGTATTCGCAGCGTCAAGTGGTCGCTCGCCGGCCGCATGGTCGCCACCTGGATCCTCACCTTCCCCGGATGCGGCCTTCTGGCATACGTGTTCACGCATCTGTTCCTGCTGTTCATGTAGGACGCAAGCTTCGGGCAGCGCGTCTCTCGCCGGCATTGCCTCGCTGGTGAGGTTTTCTCGAAAACAACCGCCTTCTGCTTCTGACCTGGTGTTACGAAGTGGGAGGCGGTTTTTTGCGTTCTATGGTTTTACATTCTCTTGATAATCGGCTGACCTTCGCTTTACCGGGCTTATTCAGAATCGGCTTTCTAGGAGAAATAGGTTCCTCTTGTCTTGCGAAGGGAGAGTAATGGGAATCGATTTTGGCTCGTTTCTAGGAGCATTGACGAGCGACCCGATTCTTGCCCTCATCGTGGTGCTGTGCGTCGGCGCGACCATGGTCAACGGCGCGACCGATGCGCCCAACGCCATCGCCACCGTGGTGGGCACCAGGGCGATGCGCCCAACGCCGGCCATCGTCATGGCGGCGGGCTGTAATCTGGTCGGTCTTTTGGGAATCACCGCGGTATCAACCGCAGTCGCGTCCACCATCTTCAAGATGGTCGATTTCGGGGGAGACAACCACGCCGCCCTGGTGGCCTTGGCCGCTGCGATGGTGGCCATCATCGTCTGGGGCGTGGCAGCATGGGCTCTGGGTATCCCCACCAGCCAGAGCCATTCGCTCATCGCCGGCATCACCGGCGCGGCCATCGCCCTGCAGGGCGGCCTTTCGGGCGTCAACGGCGCCGAGTGGATGAAGGTCATCTACGGCCTTGTCATCTCCACGGTCTTGGGCTTCGGAAGCGGTTGGCTGTTCATGCGCCTTATCAACATCATCTTTGCCGGCTGCAACCGCCGCAAGGCCAACAAGGGCTTCAAGTGGGCGCAGATCATCTCCGGCGCGGGCGTGGCCATCCTCCACGGCGCGCAGGACGGCCAGAAGTTCCTGTCGCTTGCCATGCTGGGCGTGATGATCGCCATGACGGGTTCGTCGGAACTCGATGGGTCGTTCCCCCTGTGGTTGGTGTTGCTGGTTTCCCTGTCCATGGCCTTGGGCACCGCCATCGGCGGCCGCAAGATCATCAAGTCCGTGGGCATGAACATGGTACGCATGGAACAGGCGCAGGGCTTTGCCGCATGCCTTTCCGCGTGCTTCTGCATCGGCCTGGCCACCTTCACCGGCATGCCCGTTTCCACCACGCACACCAAGACCACCGCCATCATGGGCGTGGGTGCGGCGCGCAGCTTCTTCAAGGTCAAGTGGTCGCTCGCCGGCCGCATGGTCGCCACCTGGGTACTCACCTTCCCGGGGTGCGGCATTCTGGCCTACGTGTTCACGTATCTGTTCCTGCTGTTCATGTAGCAAGCGCTGATCGAATCTTATTCGTTCCGAGGGCCCGCATCTGCGGGCCTTCGTTGCTTTCGACGCCAAAATGGCTTCGCCGCGTCGATTGCCGGGTTGGGGTGGGCTTGCCTGCGCGCGGCACCGATTACCGGGCTGGAGCTGGCCTGCCTGCGCGAAGCGACCCCGTCTTGTCAGAGGGGTGCGGGTCGCTTGCCTGTTTCCTGCTGGGTCCGACAGTGGCATCTTCTCTGTATTCGCGCCTGACCAGGCGCAATGCGGTTTAGGGGAGCTTTTCTTTACGTTCGGCGGTATCCTTTACCTGTTTCGAACCATCTTTACTTTCGTTTGACTTTTCCATGACCCGGCCTTCATTGCGCCTCTTCAGAATCTTGCACCAAGGGATTTTGACAGCCCTGCGAAACAAGAAAAGGAGATGGTTCACATGAAGAAGAGAAAGCTCATCCTGCCCTTGCTGGCAACCGTGGCCCTGTCTGCGGCAGTGCTGGCAGGCTGCAGCGGCGGAGCTGCGGAAGAAACCGTGGAAGGCACCGTCACCACCGACGGTTCCACTTCCATGGAAAAGGTCATCGGCGGCCTGGGCGAGGCATTTGAAGAGGAAAACCCCGGCGTCACCTTCACTTATAACCCCACCGGTTCCGGTAGCGGCATCACCGCGGTAACCGAAGGCCGCTGCGACATCGGCCTTTCCAGCCGCGACCTGAAGGACGAAGAGCTGGCTCAGGGCCTGACCGAGACCGTGCTGGCAAAGGACGGCATCGCAATCGTGGTTAATCCCGAGAATAAGGTCGAGGACCTGACCGTCGAGCAGATCGCCGACATCTTCACCGGCAAGATCACCAACTGGAAGGAAGTCGGCGGTGACGATGCCGAAATCGTTCTGATCGGCCGCGAGGCAGGTTCCGGCACCCGCGATGGCTTCGAGTCCATCACCGGCACCGAGGAAGCATGCCAGTATCGCCAGGAACTCACCTCCACCGGTGACGTCATCACCACCGTTGCAGGTAACCCTGCGGCAATCGGCTATGCATCCCTGGCTTCCGTACAGGATTCCGTCAAGGCCGTAACCGTTGGCGGCGTTGCTCCCACTGAAGAGACCATCGCTGACGGCAGCTATGCAGTACAGCGCCCCTTCATTCTGGTTACCAAGGAAGGCGAACAGCTCTCCGACGCTGCACAGGCCTTCTTCGACTACGCAACCAGCGAGGCTGCTAACGAGATCATCACCTCTGCCGGCGTAGTGCCTGCTGCCAACTAACGGAAACGTTTCCGGGCGGGCTCCTTACATGGGGTCCGCCCGAAAAATGAACGGAGGATTACTTTGGGTAATCGAAAGCAATTGGTCGAGGATGTCGTGCATGGGATCTTCCTGATCCTGGGCATCATCACCGTGGGCTTCGTTCTGCTCATCTCGGTGTATCTTCTGATTGCGGGCGTGCCTGCCATCGGAAAGATCGGCGTCATCGACTTCCTCTTCGGCACCACTTGGGCGCCGACGGGCGAGGTTCCCTCCTACGGCATCTTGCCCTTTATCCTGACCAGTATCTACGGTACTGCCGGTGCCATCCTGCTGGGCGTGCCTGTTGGTTTCTTCACTTCCGTATATCTGGCTAAGATCGCTCCGACGAAGGTCAAGGCCATGGTCGAGAACGCGGTGAGCCTGCTTGCGGGCATCCCCTCCGTCGTCTACGGCTTGGTCGGCATGCTTGTCCTGGTTCCTCTGGTACGCAACGCCTTCCACCTTCCCGATGGCGCGAGCCTGTTTGCGGCGATCATCGTCTTGGCGGTCATGGTCCTGCCTTCTATCATCAAGGTTTCCCTCACCGCTCTGGAAGCAGTTCCCAAAGATTACGAGGATGCGTCCTTGGCTCTGGGTGCGACCCCCGTCGAAACCTACTTCAAGGTTTCCGTTCCCGCAGCGAAAAGCGGTATCGCTGCAGCAGTCGTGCTCGGCGTAGGCCGTGCAATCGGCGAGGCAATGGCGGTCATCATGGTTTCCGGTAACGTGGCCAATATGCCTGGCCTGTTCGAAAGCGTCCGCTTCCTCACCACCGCGGTGTGCAGCGAGATGTCCTACGCGGTTGACGGCAGCCTCCATCAGCAGGCGCTGTTCTCCGTAGCGTTGGTCCTGTTCCTGTTCGTCATGCTGATCAACGCCGCCCTGAATTTCTTCCTGAAGCGCGAAAAGAAGTGATGAGATGAATAGCAACGCCAATGGCAAGCGCCGGGCCTATATCGGCGCCATGAAGGCGCTCATGTACCTGTGCACGGGCATCACCGTGGCGCTGGTAGTCTTCTTGATCGCCTACGTGCTGATCAAGGGCTTGCCCAACATTACCTGGGAGCTCCTCAGCACCAAGCCCAGCTACCTTTCCGGGACTATCGGCATCCTGCCCGATATCCTGAATACCCTCTACTTGGTAGTGGTGACCCTTCTGGTCGTACTGCCCTTGGGCGTGGGTGCGGCGGTCTACCTGACCGAATACGCTTCCAACGCGAAGATCGTCGCGGTTATCGAATACGCCGCAGAAACCCTTTCGGGTATTCCTTCCATCGTCTACGGCTTGGTGGGCATGCTGGTCTTCTGCCAATTCCTGGACTTCAAGACCTCCATCCTGGCAGGTGCCCTCACCTTGGCCATCATGAACCTCCCCACGATCATGCGAACCACCCAGGAGAGCCTGAAGACGGTTCCGCAGAGCTACCGCGAGGGCGCGTTCGGCCTGGGTGCCGGCAAATGGCGCATGATCCGCACCGTGGTCCTGCCCAACTGCGTCGACGGCGTCATCACCGGCTGCATCCTGGCTGTGGGCCGTATCGTCGGCGAATCTGCAGCCCTGTTGTTCACCGCTGGTTTCGCCCATGCGCTCAATGGATTCCTCACGGGTGTCATGAGCCCCGGTGCATCCCTGACGGTTGCCCTGTATGTGTACGCGAAGGAGCAGGGCGAATTCGAAGTGGCCTTCGCCATCGCCGCGATCCTGATGATCCTGACCCTGTGCATCAACGGAGCGGCAAGCCTTGTCGGCACCTATTTCAAGAAGAGGAGAAGCGAATGAGCAGTGTCATTTCCGTAGAGGACTTGAACCTGTGGTACGGAAGCGCCCATGCCCTGAAGGATGTCAGCATCGAAATCGAAGAGCGTAGCGTAACCGCCCTGATCGGTCCTTCCGGTTGCGGTAAGTCCACCTTCCTGAAGACCCTTAACCGCATGAACGACCTTATCCCCGGCGTGAAGATCACGGGTACCGTGAAATACCAGGGACAGGACATTTTCGCGAAGGGCACCGATGTGAACAACCTGCGCAAGAACGTGGGTATGGTGTTCCAGCGCCCCAACCCGTTCCCGATGAGCATCTATGACAACATCGCTTACGGACCGCGCACCCACGGCATCACCAACAAGTCCGAACTGGACGACATCGTCGAGAACTCCCTGAAGAACGCAGGTATCTGGGACGAGGTTGGCGGAAGCCTGAAGAAGAACGCCCTGGGCCTTTCCGGTGGCCAGCAGCAGCGTCTGTGCATCGCGCGAGCCCTTGCTGTTCAGCCCCATGTGCTTCTGATGGACGAGCCCACCAGCGCGCTCGACCCCATCTCCACTTCCAGGATCGAGGACCTGGTGCAGGAACTGAAGCGCGACTACACCATCGTCATCGTCACCCATAACATGCAGCAGGCGGTGCGCGTTTCCGACACTACGGCGTTCTTCCTTCTGGGCGACCTGGTGGAATACGGCGATACCGAAAAGATCTTCAGTACGCCCGCCGATAAGAGGACCGAAGACTACATCACGGGAAGGTTTGGCTAATGCGCGATTTGTACAACGAACAGCTGGAACAGCTCGACCAGAAGCTCGTCCAGATGGGCACGATGTGCCAGGAATCCATTTCCCTGGCGTTCCAGTGCATGACCGACGAAAACGGCGTGCCCGAAGACCGCGTTGCGACGATGGACGACGGTATCGACCGCATCGAAGGCGACATCGAATCCATGTGCCTGCGCCTGCTGCTGAAGCAGCAGCCCGTTGCGACCGACTTCCGCAAGGTTTCCTCCGCTCTGAAGATGATTACCGACCTGGAGCGCATCGGCGACCAGGCCTTCGTGATCGCCGAGATCTCCGGCTACCTGCGCGGCAGGCTGGATTCCGAAGCGGACTTCCTGTTCACCATGTTGGAGCACGCCCAGAAGATGCTGGGCGAAAGCATCGACGCCTTCGTGAAGGCCGATCGCGAGCTTGCCCATCAGGTCATCGAGTCCGATCAGGTGCTGGACGATCTTCTGGACCGCGTCATGCGCATGCTCATCGATAAGATCGCCCAGGGAAACGTCGATGGCGAGTATGCCCTCGATGTGCTGATGGTTGCCAAGTGCCTGGAGCGCATCGGCGACCATGCCGCCAACGTGGCGGAATGGGTGGAATTCTCCATCGACGGCACTCACGAGTAAGCATTTTCCTCTGCCGCGATCTGCTTTTCGGCTGGCGGGAAGCTCCTAGCCCGCAGGCTGCTATCCAGAAAGCCCGATCGCCGGCATTTGCGGAGCGTGTCACAGCATCCACGCTCCTCCCTTCCGCCGGGTCGGGGCCAGCGCGCCCCGACCCGGTTTTGCGTTCCGGCTTGCGGTTGCTGTTGCGCAGATGCCGGGCGCTACGCTCGTGCCGAAGCACGCTCGCGCGCTAGCACGAGGGCGTGTGCTTGGGCATCGGAGGGGTGGATCGGGTGTGTGGTCGGCTCGGCTCGATTGCGGGAGCGTGCGCTTAAGGGGTGCGCTTGTGGGGGTGCGGCTCCTTGGGCCCTCGTCCTTGCACTCGCGGAGCGTTTGCTGCACCCGGTTGCGGCTTTGCGTGCCTGCTAGCTCCCGTCGTCTTCGTCGGGGTTTTCGTATCTGCGGTTGTCGCTATTGCGGAATTCCGCCACGAAGCCTGCGGAGAAGATACCTGCGGGGATGGCGACCACGCCGATGGAGAGGAACATGGTGATGCCGCCCACCAGGCGTCCGAAGGGCGTGATGGGCGCCAAATCGCCGTAGCCGGTGGATGTCATGGTGGTGAGCGCCCAGTACAGGCCGGAGAAGATGTTGTCGAACTTGTCAGGCTGCACCTGGTGTTCCGCTTCGAACACGAGCACGCTCGATGCTATGCAGATAAGGGTGAGCACCATGAAGGCGGCGATGATTTCCTGCTTGCGCTTCTCGAGCACGATGCCGATCGTCCGAAGGCCGCGCATGTAGCGCGATATCTTCACCAGTCGCACCAGGCGCACGATGCGGATGGCGTCCGAGAGCGTGGCGGAAAAGGGCCACAGCCACAAAAGCATCATGGGGACGCAGGAAAGCAGGTCGACGATGCCCATCATCGACCGGGCGTAGCGGATGCGCGACCTTGCAGGACCCAGTTGGGGGAATTTGATGTCGGCCACCCACAGGCGCAGGATATATTCGATGGCGAAGATGAAGGTGGAAACCACGTTGAGCATAAAAAGCGCTCGCGTGAGCAGGGTGCCGTACTCGGCGTTGTCGTAGCCGATGGGCAACGCATTAGCGGCGATCAGCACCAATAGCGCGATGCCCGCAGTCCTAGCGAGGCGCCCTGCGCGGCCCAGCTCGTCAAGCGCGAAATAGGTTTCGCGCTTCAAGGCGTTCGATTGCCTCAGCTTTTCTTCTCGTTTTGCCCTGTTCTGACTCATTGCGTGGGTTCCTCGGAATGCTTTCTTTTCGGGTGGATGCGTGCATGCCGCCGCATCCCATCCATTATAGGAAACCCTGCGGCCCTGTATTTACCTGCGCGAGTAAAAGGCTTGTAAGCCCGAAAGGGAGCCGGGGTGACTGGGGGTGCTGGAAGGGCAATGTTCATGCCGGGGTCCTGCCGGGTTCTCGCAAGGTCCGATCATGACCCGAGAGCACGGGTGGGGTCGATCGAAGCCCATGCCGGTTCCACGCTGGGAAAGCGCTGGGATCGGGCGGCAGATGTGCCGGGAGGGCGCGGGGAGCGGGCGGCGGATGCATCGGGGTGTGGCGGGCCTGTGACATAAATGCGACCGATAGGTGTCAGCTTGCCGTGGACGGTTGACGGCAAAAAGGGCTTCAAACACAATGTTCGCGGAGCGCTCCGCCTATCCGGTCCTGCCGGATCCCGCCATTGGGCGGATGCCTGCTTTTCGGCATTGTGCGGGGTTTTCCGTGCGCGTGCGCTGCGCTCGCCCTGTACGGAAGTCCGAGATTGCGGGCGGCTGTGCGCACTCTAGAGCGTCCGAGGGTTTTTCGGGCGCCGTGTCCGCATCATCGGAAGGGACGGCAGACCATGCAGAAAGAAGACCTTTACGCCAGGCGTATCCTCACCTTCGTCGTGTGGCTGTTCGCCCTTTGGCTGATCGTCCATTATTGGGACCAGGCGATGGCGCTTCTGGGCGGCATCTTCAGCGCGCTCGCGCCTTTGATCATCGGCTTCGCCATCGCGTATGTGGTCAACATCCTCATGGTGCCCATCGAAGGCCAGCTGGGCAAGCTCATCAAGAGTCCCGGTGCAAAAAAGGCCCTGCGACCCTTGAGCATGCTGCTCTCCTTCGTGCTCTTGATCGGTATCTTCGCCGCGATCTTCAGCTTGGTCATTCCCAAGATGGCAAGCTGTTTCGAAGTGCTTGCGAAGCAGATCTCCAATGCCACCAGTTTCCTCATGCCCTACGTGGGACAGTGGCTCTCGCCCGATTTCTTGAGCCAATTCGACATGCAGAACATGCTGAAGAACGGCATCAAATGGCTGCTTTCCCTGGCAGATGGCACCCTGAACAGCTTCATCGCCGGGGCGGGTGCGTTCTTTTCCAGTACGGTGAACATCCTGATCGCGGTTGTATTGAGCGTCTATCTGCTTTCCGGTAAGGAGAAACTGCTCGACCAGCTTTCCGTACTCATGGATGCCTATGTTCCTGCGTCGTTCAGGAAGAAGATTCGTTACGTGACGGGCATGACCAACAAGTGCTTCCACAACTACATCGTCGGCCAGTCCGTCGAGGCGGTCATTCTGGGCACCTTGTGCGCAATCGGTATGGCCATCCTGCAGATGCCCTACGCCGTCATGATCGGCTGCGTGGTCGGCGCGACCGCGCTCATCCCCTTCGTGGGCGCTTATATCGGTGCGGCGGTCGGTGCGGTTTTGATCTTTACCGTCGCCCCCATTAAGGCGCTGTTCTTCTTAATCTTCCTGGTCGTGCTCCAGCAGATCGAAAGCAACCTGATTTATCCCCATGTGGTGGGCGGCTCCATCGGTTTGCCCGGCATGTGGGTGCTTATCGCCATCGCAATCGGCGGCAGTTTCGGCGGCATCGTGGGTATCGTGCTCAGCGTGCCCATCATGGCCACGGTCTATCATCTGGCGAAGGATGCCACCGAGGAACGCCGTTCCCAGGTGCGCATCGAGCGCGCCCGGGCTCAGACGAATGATCGGCTCGAGGCGGCTTTGCAGCAGGGTTCCGCGCCCGATCCGGATGCTGCGGAAGGCGGCTCTTCTTCGCGGCAGGATGGGGGAGCATTCGATGCGTCGGCGCAATTCGAATCCCCGTCGGAAGGGCCTGGCATCTGCGACAAGGGCGCATCTTCCGGCGATGATGGCTCCGACGAAGGCGATTCTGCTGAAGACGGAGAATCCGAAGCCCACTGCGGCACCTTGTTCGACCAGCTTCTGGATGCAGCGGCATCTTTGGGATCATCCGTGGGGCTGAGCGGCAAAGGCAAGAAGAAATAAGCCCGCTATTCGAAGGTTTCCTGCCTTTTTGCGAAATCAGCCGATTGGTAACGAAGGGGCGCAAACCCGCAGTTGGGAGTGTTCCTGCGTTAGAATAACGCAGGAAATATGTGTGTTTCGATCCCTTGAGAGGTCCCATGGCTACTTCGAAGAATATCGGCGACCAGATTCGCGATGCTATTCAGGAGGCAATCGATAAGCAGGACTACAGCAACCTGCAGAATGTCGTCGGGCAGTCGATAGGATCTGCCACCGAGGCGATCGGGGAGGGCTTGCGTCAAGCTGCGCAGGCGGCCCAGGTCGCTCAGGAAAAGGCCAACAGGCAGGCGGCTTCGCGCACGGCGGCCTTCCAGCGCGAGCGCGAGATGCGCCGTCAGCAGGAACAGGCGCTCCAGCAGCAGGTTCGCGAGCAATCCATCGTAAGCGCCCGTTTCGGTAACGAGAAGAAGGAAAAGATCATTGCCTGGGTGCTGGCCATTGTCGGCGGCTTCGTCCTGGGCACCTACGGCATCTGCACCCTGGTTGCCATCCCCTTCCTCATCGCAAGCTTGGATGCCGCCGGTATCGCGGCGTTCATCCTCCTTGCTGCGCTCACTGCCGGCGGCGGCGTCATGCTGCGTATCGGCGTGAAGAAAATCGGCCTGCTCAAGCGTTTCCGTATCTACAAGAATGTGTTGGGGTCCAGGGAGTTCTGCCGCATGGAAGAGCTGTGCGGCCAGAGCGGTCTTCCCCAGGAGTCCGTGGTGGCCGACCTGCGCAAGCTCATCGTCAAGGGCATGTTCAGGCATGGTCATATCGACGACGAATGCAAGTACCTGATGGTCACCGATGAGGCTTATTCCCACTATCGCACCCAGCTGAATGCCCTGCATCAGCGCCAACAGCAGCAGCGCTTGGAACAGCAGCGCACCGCCCAGAGGCGCGACGACCTGAACATGAGCCCCCAAGCCCGTGCCATCTTGGACAAGGGTCAGGCTTTCATCCGCCAGATCCGCAAAAGCAACGAGGCCATCCCCGGTGCCGAAATCTCCGAGAAGATCGACCAGATCGAATCCGTGGTGCGCAGTATCTTCGACCGTGCTGAAGAAAACCCCCAGGTCATCCCCGAGCTCGACCGTCTGATGGACTATTACCTGCCCACCACGGTCAAGCTGCTCGACGCATACGAGGACCTGGATCGCCAGCCCGTGCAGGGCGCCAACATCGTCAAGTCCAAGCAGGAAATCGAGCAGACGCTCGACACCTTGAGCGTCGCATTCACCAAGTTGCTCGACTCCATCTTCGCCGAGGTGGCATGGGATGTTTCCACCGACGTATCGGTGCTCCATGCGGTCCTGGCGCAGGAGGGCCTGGTGGACAACCCCTTCGAGAAGAAGCCCAAGGGCGTGGAATTGCAGTTCTAGCACGCGGTGCTTCGCATCTTGGGTTAGGCTGCCGAATCCCAAAGCAGGGTGGCCTCCCTTTCCCGTTCCATACGATTCCGTTGCGTCGGACGATGCGCGAATACGAAAGCAAGGAGAAGAACATGACCGAAAACGAGATGGGTTTGCTCGATCAGAAGGCCCCGATGCTCACCCTCACTCCCGATTTCACTGAAAACCCCCTTTCCGCACAGGTGGTGGAAGCGCAGGTCGTGCCCGCGACCCCGTCGGAAGCCCAAATCGTCGAAGATACCTCGCTCAGTCCTGAAGAACTGCGCATGGTTGATGATTTTGCCGGGCAAATCGACGTTCGCAACTCTGCCGCGATCATGCAGTACGGTGCCGGTGCCCAGAAGAAGATGGCGGATTTCTCCGAAACCGCCCTGGAAAAGGTACGCACCCAGGATCTGGGCGTTGCCGGCGAACTGATCACCGACGTGATCAGGGAGCTCAAGGGCTTCGATGCGACTGAGGAGAAGGGTCTGTTCGGCTTCTTCAAGAAGACCGGCAGCAAGATCGAGACCCTGCGCGCCCGTTATGACAAGGCGGAAGCCAATATCGGCAAGATCGTGAAGAGCCTGCAGAACCATCAGGTCCAGCTGATGAAGGATTCCGCCATGCTGGACAAGCTCTATGATCTGAATCTGACCTATTTCAAAGAGCTGACCATGTACATCCTGGCAGGCAAGAAGCGCCTTGCCGAGGTACGCCAGGGTGAACTGCTCCAGTTGATCGAAAAGGCTAAGCAGACCGGCCGTGCGGAAGACGCCCAGGCCGCCCAGGACCTGGAGAACATGTGCCAGCGCTTCGAAAAGAAGATCTCCGACCTGGAGCTGACCCGTACCATTGCACTGCAGACCGCGCCTCAGATCCGTTTGGTGCAGTCGGGTGAGATGACCATGATCGAAAAGATCCAGACCACCCTGGTCAATACCATCCCGCTGTGGAAGAGCCAGATGGTCCTGGCCTTGGGTATTGCCAACTCCCAGGCGGCAGTGCATGCCCAGTCCGTTGTGACCGACATGACCAATGAGCTGTTGCGCAAGAACGCTGACATGCTGCACACCTCAACCGTGCAGATCGCCAAGGAATCCGAGCGCGGTATCGTGGATATCGAAACCTTACAGCACACCAACGAAGAGCTCATCAAGACCTTCGACGAGGTTATCCAGATTCAGCAGGAAGGCCGCCAGAAGAGGGCCGAGGCCGAAGTGGAGATTCGTCGACTGGAAGGCGAGTTGAAGCAGAAGCTGCTGGAAGCATCCCAGCAGAGCATGCGCTAGGCTTCGCTGGCGTGCATGCGGCTTTGCCCGCGGGCGGATTGCCTCGCGGGGTCTTTTGGACATAAGGCAGAACGAAGGGGCATCGATTCGTCGATGCCCCTTTTCCGTGGGTCGTATCGGTGATCCTGCTTCTGCGAAACGGTGATCGCGGCACCTTCAGGCATCCTGGCGGCAACGGTTATGGGCGTCCTCCGCGAAAGTCGGATGGTGCCCCGTCTGCGAGTATGCGCCTGCTCATGCTGGGTACGGTGGCGTGGCGGCGACCATGCTGCCTGCGTTCGCAGCTGGTGCGTTTACGAGAAGCCACCCTTATTTGTTCGCTTTTGTCTTCCGGGGCGTGGGTTTCTTCTTCTTGAACTTATCCTTGCGCTTATGCGGGATCTTCGCGGCAGGGGTGGGCTTGTGATACCAGCTCAAACCCGGTTTCTCGCTGTGCAGCGAATCGCGCGATGGCCTGCCCTTCCACAGTAGCACGCCTGCCATAACGAAGGTGGTCAGGATCACGCAAAGTCCCGTGAAGGCGTTCATGAACTGCTTGACGAAATCGATGATGAAGTCCGCATTGCCGACCAGGGTGGTCTGCAGTACCAGTAAGGACATGAGTGCTCGTGCCAGGTTCATCGCCTTCAAGGCGAAGCGAACCGGGCTCTTGGAAAAGCGGAAGATGTAGATGTTTGCAATCGAAAAGGCTATGGAATACACCGCATAGAAGGCGTATACGTACAGCGCAAAGCCCGAAAGATCGAAGTTCTGGTCTGAATTGACCATCATGGAAACCATCAGAGCCATTACCAGATCGAGCGATCCCAGCCAGACTCCCGCTAGACGGCAGCGTCTGCATTCCCATGCCTCCAGGTGCTCGGAATCTTCCTTGATGATCTTCTGCATTCCGTGGACGATATAGATCTTGCCGCCGTTCAGCGCACTTGCATACACGCCTACGCAGGCGAGCCAGACCGAATGCTGCATGATGCCCATTGTCAAGTTGAAGATGGCGTATGCCAGACCGCCGATGATGCCCGGCAGGGATATCAGGATCTCTCGAGCATCCTCGCGTTCGAGCAGCGCCTTTCCGATCTTGGTGCTCTCTGCTTTTTTGCGGATGTCGTCGGGGAGGGTGCTGTTTGCGATGGCGAAACGGATCAGGTTGAGCAGGCGGGGTCCGTTGGCAATTGCCAAGGCAAGCAGGTAGAACGAAAGGATCGAGGCGGCATACATGGGAACAGAGCCGCCGTCGAAGAAGATCAGCGACGTAAGGAAGAGCAGGATCATGCTGCAGATTGCATAGGCGACCGTTCGGGCGCTTGGCCAGATGATCTGCTTGATTATTTCCAGTATTCTGTCGAGCATTACCGCCTTCAAGGGAATAGCTACGGTTTGAAACCTTTATTTTAAATCAGGTTTCAAAAAGCAATGCAATACGCTTTTCCCGGGCTTCGGAAAAAATGGCTCATTCTGTGGTATCCCCAGACCGAACAAGCTTGTGCCTGCGGGTCGTGGGATTACTGATGCAGCGCGATCGTTGCGCTGAAGGTGGTTCCCTTCTTCTGGGAGCTTTCCGCGCAGATGTCGCCGCCGTGTTCCCTTGCGACTTCGCGCGCAATCGCAAGCCCCAGCCCGAAGCCGCCGGTATCGCTGGTCCTGGCCTTGTCGGTTCGGTAGAAGCGGTCGAAGATGTGGGGCAGGTCTTCGGCGGGGATGGACTGGCCTTCGTTATGCACGGAAAGCGTCGCGTCTTTTGCACTTTTGGAAAGCTTCACGGTTACTGACGAATCGCTCCGCGCGTACTTGCAGGCGTTGTCGATTAGAGTTGACGCAAGTCGCTGGAGGCGCTTCCTGCTGCCTTGCACCTTCACGCCGGGTTCGATCTGGCATTCGATCGAGACGCCCTTTTCGAAGGCGACCGATTCGAATTGCAAAGCCAGGTTTTCCACGAGGTCGGTGAAGTCCACGTCTTCCGGTGCCTGGCCGTCTTTGGCCGCGCTTGCTGGGCGGGCCAGTTCCAGCATGTCGTTGACCAGTTCCTGCATGCGCAGGGCTTCGCTCTGCGTGCTGTCGATCCACTGCGATTGGTTTTCGATCGTTTCCTTGGGACGGGCCTTCAGGATCGTGGAATTGGCTAGGATGACCGTAAGGGGGGTCTTCAGTTCGTGGGATGCGTCCGCAACGAATTGCTGCTGCTGGGTCCATGCGGCCTCCACGGGTTTGAGCGCCCAGCGGGAAAAGAAGATGCTGATCAAGAAGAAGGCACCCAAGGCGCCGGCACCTACGATCGCGAACGTCAGCGCCAGGCTTTTCCAGGAAGATGCCATTCCCTCGTCTGCGAAGGCCACGAGCAGACCATCGGGGATGTACGCGGTTGCATAGAACAGCCCCAGGTCCTTCAGGAAGCCTTCCCTAAGGCGCGAGCTCCGAACCGCATCGATCGCGGCATCCGAAAGGTCGCTCGAAAGCGAGGCGGTCGAAGATGAAATGCGTTCTATGGTTCCGTCCTTGCGGACAAGGTAGATCGCTGCGGGCGGATGGTTGTGCTCATCCTCGGGATGCTTGCCGATGACGGGTATGCCGCTTGCGGAATAGCCCCCGTTTTCGCCGTCCTGCGCATTTGCGGTGTCTTCGGCAGGGTTGGTTGCTGTTCCTTCCGATTCTGATTGGGCGTTTTTGGAAGGAGCGCTGCCTAGGAGATCGTTTTCGGATTCGTTGTTTGAAGCCCGAACGTCTTCTGCGCCTTTTCCCGTAGAGATGGATTCTGCGGTTCGATCCACGGTCAAGTTCAGCTGCCCGAGAACGTCTGAAACACTCGTCTGGTAGTCGATAACGCAAATCGCACCGAACACCACCAGCAACACCAGCGTTGCGATGGTCATGTTCAGTGCGATGAATTTCCGACGCAGTTGTGCGAGCACAGCTTAGCCTTCCTGGATTAATCGGTATCCGACCTTTCTGATCGTTTCGATTCTAGTCGTCGAACCCAGGTGGGCAAGCTTCTTTCTCAAGAAGGAGACGTAGGCTTCCACGTTGTTATCCGTCGTGCTCGATTCGGCATCCCACGCTTTGGAGATGAGCGCATCCTTTGAAAGGATCACGCCGGGATTGCTCAGGAAGGCGCGCGCGACGGCGAATTCCTTATAGCTTAAGCGTATAGTTTTTGGTCCGCATGAAAGGTCGCAGCTTTCCAGGTCCAGCTCCAAATCGCCTACGGCAAGCTTTTCGAAGACCACTTCCCCTTGCCTTCGGGTCAATGCGCGTAAATGCGCCATCAGCTCCTTCGGGGAAAAGGGTTTGGTCATGTAGTCGTCGGCACCGGAATCATAGCCGGCGATCTTGTCGGGGATGGCATCGCGGGCCGTCAGCAGCAGGATGGGTGTGCTGATATGCGACCTGCGCAGTTCGGCAGTGACGGTGAAGCCATCTTTCTTGGGGAGCATCACGTCAAGGATGATCACGTCGTACAAGCCGGATTGCCCGTACAGGATCCCTTGCTGCCCATCGTGGACCATGTCGACCGTGTAGCCGTTATCCTCCAGGATACGCGCAAGCGCCGCAGCCAGGCTCCGGTCGTCTTCGACAATCAGTATCTGCACGCCTCTCCGTTCTCGAATGCTTTTCTCTGGAATAGGCCGCATCGCTGCGGGGTTTCTCTCGGGCATATTGTAGCTGCGGGATTTGAAATCATCCTGAAAGCGTTTTCGTGTCGGCTCCTGGATGTCGGGGCGGACTGCCGGGTTGCCTTTCTTCAGGAATCGGCGGCTGTTCCGAAAGGGGTGCACGAAGCACCTTGGAGGGATTTTTCCGAGTCCCCATGTTGCCGGAGTTTCCTACGCGAGGCGCAGGGCGTAGTTTGTCGGCTTCGGGCTTCCTTGCGCGCCTTCGCAGGTTCCAGGGGCGGGGCTTGGTGCTTTCAGGATTATTTCAGTGTGGGGGGTAGTATTCGTGTCACCCCTTCTCCGGTATAGGCGCGGTGTTGCTTGGGAATGACCTTCTCCAAGCGCCGCGCCGCCACATTTTTACAAGACCGGGATGTACTCGTATTCGAACGGGGGTTTCTCTCCAATTTACAACCTATGCAGCCAGCGCAGGCTCGCTTCGGGCTTTCTTCGGGGTTTGGACTGTTTCCCACGCGGTCATCCCGAAAGCGTTCCGGCGCCTTGCCCGGTTTGCCAGGCGCTTCTTTCGCCTGAGGCTTTCCGATGGAGGCAACGGCGCGCGGGCTGCTCGATTCGAATGGCGGTAGAGCCGATTCGAAAGGAGAGAAACCTGTAATGAAGCCCTACAGTGAGGTTTTCGAACGGGTCGAAAAGAAATATCTCGTGACACGCGAAGAGCGGTTTTCCATAGAAAGCGCCCTCGCCCGGTACATGCAGCCCGATTCGTATGGCTGCTCGCGCATTACCAGTTTGTATTTGGATACCGAATACGACGAAGTGATCGAACGCTCCCTGGAAAAACCCCTCTATAAAGAAAAGATCCGCCTTCGCGCCTATGGGGAAGATGGCGGAAATGCTCTGATAGACGCCTTTTCAGCTGGGCAGCGCACGGCTTGCGAATGCTCGGGTGGCTGCGGGTTCTCCCATTTTCCGGATGCGTATTCGGCTCATTTTGATTATCCCTCTGTCGACGGGGGAGGTTTAGGGGCAAGCACCTATCGGTTTCGGGAACCCGTCTTCTGCGAACTGAAGAAGAAGTACGCAGGGGTTGTTTACAAGCGGCGCGTTTGCTTTTCGCTTGGTGCTGCGGTCGATTATCTGAACGGTAGGGATTACGGCGAGTCGTGCCGGGCGCATCCCCTTTCTGACGCTCAGCTTCAGTGCGAGGCCCTTTGTCCGCTCAGCATGCAGATTTCCCGCGAGATAGATGCCGCACGGGCACGATACGACCGGCTTTTTCCCCGTATGGCGATCGATTACCTGCGCACGGCGTGGGTTCCCCGTCTCCGATACCGGGAGGAGCTGGGCGATTTGCGTATCACTTTCGACGGCAGGCCCAGGTGCCGGTCCTTGTGCTTGGAAGGCGCAGAGTGGATTCCCTTTGTCGGCCGGGGTGAAAGCATCATGGAGGTGAAAAGCTCTGCGGCTTTCCCTTTGTGGTTGGTTCATGCCTTTTCAGAAAGCGGTGTCTATTCCCGTTCCTTCACCAAATACGGAACGGCGCATCTGCTTGCCGTCGGTGTTCCAGCCCTCGATAAGGCGGGCTTCCGGATGGTCTCGAGCACTTCTTAATTACCCCCGATCGAAAGGAAGGACCAATGCCAAGTATTAACTTCGATTCGATATTCGGCACATCCGATTCACTGGCGGCCGCCGTGTCTATGGAAAGCTTCCTGCTCTGCAGCTGCTTATCGCTCGTCTTGGGCGTGGCGTGTGCGGGAATCTACATGTTCAGGAACGATTATTCGAAGAGCTTTGCGGTTACGTTGGCCCTGCTGCCCCTGATTGTGCAGGCGGTCATCATGCTCGTAAACGGCAACCTGGGTGCGGGTGTAGCTGTGATGGGCGTGTTCAGCCTGGTCAGGTTCCGTTCCATTCCAGGGTCTGCCAAGGATATAGGGAGCGTTTTCTTCGCAATGGCGATCGGTTTGGCGACGGGTATGGGCTATCTCGGTTTTGCGGTGCTTTTCACTATCGTCGTCGGTGCGGCGAACTTTCTACTCGTGCTTTCCCCGTTTGGCAAATCCCGCCAACCGAGCAAGATCCTGCACATCACCGTGCCCGAAGACCTTTCCTTCGACGGGATTTTCGACGAGACGCTGCGCTTCTTCACGTCCGAATTCGAACTGATTCGGGTTCAGACGGCAAGTATGGGGTCGCTCTATCAGTTGGAATACCGCATCCGCCTCCGGAAAAAGGGCATGGAAAAGGACCTGATCGATCAACTCCGCTGCTTGAACGGCAATCTGCGGATTTCGCTCGGCTGCGCTTCGGGTGCGAGGGATTCGCTGTAAGCCCGTGCGTGCGAGAGGAAGGATTTCGAATGATCATGAGGAAAAGACGACGCCCAGCGAAGAGCGTGGCGTGCATCCTGCTCGCTGGGATCTTGACGTGTTCGGTTTTGTTCGGGTATGGATGCACCGACCCCGGGGCTTCCGTCGATGCATTAGCCGATTCCGTTGAAAGCGACGCGCAACAGGATGCGCAAAACGAGGGCGAGGAACAGTCGGGCATCCAAATCGATATGGACGGCATGGACTTCGAGTATTCGGATAGGGATAAGGATGCTTCCTATGACGCATCCTCCGCAACCAAAATCGCCCTCGATGGCGAAACTGCCAGCGTGCAGGGTGATGGTGCTCAGGCGAATGGCTCTGTTGTCACTATCTCCCAAGAGGGAACCTATGTGGTTTCCGGTGTTCTGAAAGATGGGCAGCTGGTTGTGGATGCTGCAGAAGACCAGAAGGTGCAAATCGTTCTGGATGTGGCGAGCATCCATAACGAATCCGGGCCGGCATTGTACGTGAAGCAGGCTGACAAGGTGTTCATCACGCTTCAGGAGGGGACTAAGAACTTCCTTTCCGACGGCTCGGGTTATGCGAGCGCCGAAGACGACGGGGTACCCAATGCAGCCCTGTACGCAGAATGCGACCTGACCATCAACGGGTCGGGTTCGCTTGATGTAGCTGGTGGAAGCTGCCACGCCATCCACACCAAGGATGATTTGGCGATAACGGGCGGCACTATTGCTGCGACTTCCGAACAGGATGCCCTGCGCGGACGCGATAGCGTGAAGATTGCCGGCGGCACCTTCGACCTTTCCGCGGGTGGGGATGCGATCAAGGCGAACAACGGCGAAGATGGAACACGTGGTTTCGTGTGCATCGATGGTGGCAGCTTTGCAATCGAGGCGGGCGATGATGCCGTCCATGCCGAAAGCGTTCTGATGGTGAACGATGGGCAGATTCAGATCGATTCCTGCGAAGAGGGCCTGGAAGCCGAGCAGATCTATCTGAATGGCGGGGATGTGCGCGTGACTTCGAACGACGACGGCGTGAACGCTTCTGCCCGCGATGCCGTAGCAAGCAACGGACTGGAAGCGGGGGTGCAAGCTGCCGAAAGCCAGTCAGCAGACGCTGCGGTGGCTGATGCCGACCGACCTGCCGAAGGCGACTCGAGCCAGGAAGGTGGCATCGTATCCGAGGGAGATGCGCTTCCCGAGCAGCCTGCGGGGGCCCAAGATGGCCAGCTTTCCGAATCCGAAGGTCAGCCCCAGCTTCCTCAGGACGGATCGGTTGCACCGCAAGGGGGTATCGATTCTGTCGGGAATGCCGATGCCGAAAGGGGCGTGGAAGGGCAGTTCGCTCCCCATGCCCCCGCAGGTGGTAAGGGGGCTGTCGACGCTGGAATGCCAGGTGCGTCGGAAAGCTGCATCGTGTCTATTTCGGGCGGGCGCTTGCTGGTCGAATCGGGCGGTGACGGTATCGATTCGAACGGCAGCGTGGCCATCAGCGGGGGAACGGTGCTGGTGTGCAGCCCCGAATCCGGCGACAATTCGCCCATCGATTGCGAATACGGAGCAGAAATATGCGGTGGATACGTGCTTGCCATGGGTGCGGTCGGCATGGCGCAAGGCTTTACCGGCGGAGGGCAGGCTTCGGTCGCTGCGAACGTCTCGGGTTCTGCAGGTGACGACGTATGCCTGGTAGATACTAACGGCAAGGTGATGGTTTCCCTGAAGGCGATTAATAACTTCAGCTGGGTATGCGCTTCCTGTCCTGGCATGGAAGACGGTGCGCAGTATTCGCTGGTAGTGGGCGGAGCCGTATCGGATGCCGATTCGGACGGATTTTCGCAGTCGGGAAGCGTTGAAGGCGGAAGCAGCACGCAGTTGGCTGCTTCTGCATCCACTGCTGCGGAAGGTGCGGGCGCGGCTCGAGGCGGGGGCTTATAACGCTCCTGATTTCTCGGAAGAGCCATCGCGGGCGGCTTCGTCGAAAGGCGGAGCCGCTTTTGCTTTTCCGGGCATGCCCCTTGCTCGGTTTGGGCTTGCTCTGGACGGGGATGCTCCGTGGTCTTGATAGGGTGGGTGCCTGGTTCGAAGGAGGCGGAATCCGGTTCGGCGGTGCTGAAAAGCAACAAATGTGTTTTCCGGAAAGGTAATACAGCAAACGACGCATAACAAACGAAGATTCGGTATTCTTCACCATATGAAAAACCGTAGCAACACGCCGTACGTTGTGTTGCGTTATTCGCTGGTTCAATTCGATACGATTGGAGCAGACATGAGCTTCGTGGATGTCAAATTCTCCAAATGGGGAGGGGTCGCAACTGCAATTCTCTCTCAATCGCTTGTGAAAAGATTCGCGAGGGTGATGCTGGCGGCGGTGCTGGCAGTATCTTTTCTGCCTGCTGCAGCTTTCGCTGATGAGGGCGAGGTGGAAGACGTTCCCGCTGGTAATGAAGCCGTCGGTCAGCCTGCGGTTCCCGACCAGCCTGCGGCAACCGAGTCCGGGGTTCCTGCAGAGTCCGACCAGCCTGCGGCAACCGAGTCCGGGGTTCCTGCAGAGTCCGACCAGCCTGCGGCAACTGAGCCCGAGGCTCCTGCAGAGTCCGAGGCTCAGCCTGCGGCAACGGAGTTGGAAGCTTTTGCCGACCAGCCTGATACGGAAGACGGGTCCAATGACAAGCAGAAGAGTGGGGGCGACTCCGAGCTTAAGGGAATAAAAGGCAAAAAAGACCCGATTTTTTGGTATGAAATAACGAGCTATCAAAACTTGACAAAAAGGTCAAGTTATGATTGGAGCTGGGAAAAGGACGGCGAAACTGGAGCTATCACTGTGACGGAAACGGATGATCCATCTCGCGTTACTGTGACGGGAACTGAAATCGGCAGCGTGATTTTGAAGGTTTCGGGAGGTGATTTGGGTGAAGAGACAATTCGAATCGAGATTAGAAAGCGTACCGTAGGTTTGTCTTCCTCGTATGGTGAAAAGAGAGGCTTCGGTAGTTTGTGTGACAAGGGGCTAGCCTAGGCAGCAACGCTCTTCGCTCCCTTCACGCCCTTCTTCCTCGCCTTCACCGGGCGACCCGGGAGCTGGGGCTGGCAGTCGCCG